>OJOM01000006.1_pt1 | contig 210297 bp, 174 predicted proteins | sample 1598231 | NCBI WGS metagenome assembly OJOM01 (sample SAMN03922465, study PRJEB24848) | human gut metagenome | isolation source: stool sample | host: Homo sapiens | place: Germany | collected 2010-11 | reverse complement strand
AATTTTCGCTAATCACCAATTTTACAACTACTTATAATTCATCGAACTCACGTTAAAATTGGAAATTATGAATAGACTATTCTTGATATGTGCCACGGGATTGTTGGCTTTTATGTTCCCTTTGGCGGGGATAGCTCAGAGTTACGACCGTCTTTGGAAGGAGGTAGAGGAAACCCGGAAGAAGGATTTGCCGCAGACCTTGATTTCACAGGTGAACCAGATTTATGAAAAGGCAAGAAAGGAGAAGAATGCTCCGCAGATGCTGAAAGCGTATCTTTCGCGGGTGGAATGTCAGGTAGGGCTGACACCGGACAGTTTGCAGCGTGAACTTTGTCGACTGAATGCATGGGCTGCAGAGGAGAACGATCCTTTGCAGAAAGCCGTGTTGTCGTTTCTGTCAGGATACTATAAGTTGGAATCCGCTCCTCAGGAAGTGGACAGTGCATTGTATGAGTTTGACCGGGCAGTAAAGGATAAGGAAGTTTTGCTGGGCGTGGCTACGACCGATTTTCGTCCGATGGCTGAACAGGGCAAATGGAGCCAGCGCTATTTCGGTGACAATATGTACGATTTGCTGTTACGCCAGTCCATCTTTCAGCTTCTATGGAATGGAGGAGGAAGCAAGGCCGTACAGTTGGCAGTGTTCGACAAGTATGAAAAGCTGATTGCACAATACGAGGCGGCAGGAAATCGTGACGCGGAATTATTGACACGTCTGGAGCGATTGATGTACTGGCGGCGTAATGGATGGAGGTATCCGCAACAGCTGTCGGACGAGCAGGTGGTGGAGCAGTTGCAGGCGTGGACAAAAGCCTATGACGGAGTAGATGCCTGTGCGGCGTTGTATGTGTCATGGGCCGATTTCTATCATCAGAAACAAGATTTCGTGTCCGAAATGAAGGTGATAGAAGAAGGAATAAAACGGTATCCTTCTTCGGAATTCACGGCCGATTTGAAGGATAAGCAACGCATAGTGTGCATGCCGTCACTCTCGGTGCAGGTAACTCATCCTTATCCGCAGACGGAAGCGGAACTTCGTGTTACCAGCAAGAACCTGAAAGGGGCGACGCTGGAATGGTATAGACTGAACCTGAAGGCTTCTTCTTCTGTGTTTGCACAGAATCTGGAGCATGCGGATCTGATAAAGAAGTATGGTACACTGGTGGATAAAGTGCGGTTGGACTTGCCGGATACTCCTACGTACAAGGATACGGTTTCTGTGCTGACCTGCCGGATGCCCGAGGCGGGGATTTATATATTGAAATCAATCCCCGACGGCTATCAGGATAAAACGGGATACGATGTAGTGCATCTGTCTGCACTGCAGGTGGTTTCTTTCCCGATGGAAGGAAGGCAGACGGAGTGTCATGTGGTGGACCGTAAGACCGGAAAGCCGGTCGCAGGGGCAGAATTGGTGTTCTATTCCATTCCTGTGCCAGGAAATTATACCTTATATAAGACATTTAAAACCGATAAGCAGGGCAAGGTCGTAGTGCCAGATATGAAAGAATCATTGTGGATGCATGCACGTGCAGGCAAGGATGAGTTTATGCAGGTGGCTTACTGGTCCAGAAGGGTGTTGCCGACGGTCAATGACAGCAAGAAGAAGGTGGATCGCATGGATTTGTTTACCGACCGTGCGCTGTACCGCAAGGGGCAGACAGTGTACGTGTCCGGAGTGGCTTATACGCAGGAAGGTGATAGTGTAGAGGTACGCAAAGATGCGGCCATCTGGCTGGCCTTGCGGGATGCCAATAACCGGGAGATAGCCCGGAAAGAATTGACTACGGATGACTTCGGCGCATTTTCAGCGGAATTCCAGTTGCCTTCGGAAACATTGGCCGGCATGTTCCGTATAGAATCGGACAAGGCTTCCTGCTATATCCGGGTGGAAGAATACAAGCGTCCGACGTTTGAAGTCACCTGGAAGGAAGTGCAGGAAGCTTACACGATGGGGGATTCCTTGCAACTGGAAGGTACGGCGAAAAAGTTTTCCGGTGCACCGGTGCAGGGCGGTAAGGTGCGTTATACCTTGACTCGTTCAAAGGCCTGGTTCTGGCGGAGCGTGGCGGGAGAACAACAGTTGGCAGAGGGTGAACTGATGACTTCAGCCGACGGAACGTTTGCAGTGAAGGTTTGCTTGGAACGTCCGGATACGGAAGTCTCTTTAGGCTGGGACGGATTCTATCGTTATCAGGTGAAGGTGGAAGTGACGGATGCGGCCGGAGAAACGCAGGAAGGTGTACTGGTGCTTCCAGTGGGTGAACATGCCATCGGATTACAGATAAAGGAATTGGCAGGAAAAGTGGCTCGTGAGAAGCTGGATAAGATGCAGGTACAGGCATTGAACATGCAGCAACAGCCGGTGGCATTGGATGTGGTCTGCTCGCTTTATGCAGTGGATGAGGCCGGAAAGAAGCAGCAAACAGTATGGGGGGATACGGTGAAATCCGGACAGCCTTTCCTGCCGGAAGCATGGAAGGGATTGGCTTCCGGGAAATACTTGCTGGAGGTTACTGCCTGCGATGAGCACGGACGTCCTTGCCGTGCAGACCAGGAGCTTGTGCTCTTCTCTCTAAGTGACCGGATTCCTCCAGTAAAGACGGTGGAATGGTTCTATCAAGACGGCACACTGCTGGAGGAAACTCAGCCAGTAACATTGTATGTAGGCAGTAGTGAAAAGAATGTGCATCTGTTCTATCATGTGTACAGCGGCAACCGGATGCTGGTTTCTGACTCGTTTGTGCTGAACGAGGAAATCCGTCCGTTTGATTATACGTGGCGGCCGGAATACGGTGATGGAATCACCGTCAGCTTTGGATTTATGAAAGACGGTGTCTGGTATTCCAGACAGGTGGCTTTGAAAGGTCCGGTACCAGAGAAAAAACTGACGTTGAAGTGGGAGGTCTTTCGCGACCGTTTGCGTCCGGGAACAGAAGAAACCTGGACCATGCAGATTCTGGATGCGGCAGGCAAACCGGCGGATGCCCGTCTGCTGGCTACCTTGTATGACGCTTCGCTCGACCGCTTGTGGGATAATCCGTGGAGCTTTCAGTTGGGCTTCAGCCGGTATACTCCTTCAGTTATGCCATTTATTCAATCAGTGAATCGCTTTGCGATGGCCTATTCACCTTTTTACAGTTATCCGGTGTCCTCCGTGTATAATCCTGATAACAGGCAGTTGTATAGTCGGTTGTGGATTCCTTCTTTACGTTCATATAGGATTTTCTCTCTAAATGGCATGATGGCACGAGGCGCAGGAATCATGATGAAGGCTGCGGCGGTAGCCCCCGATGTCATGAGGGCGGATGAGGCTTTGAATGCGCAGTCGGGATTCACGCAGGATGATGGAGTGGAAGAAGCAGAACTTCAGTCTGAAACGATTCCTTTGGAAGCGGAACAGACGATGGTCTTGCGCGGGAATTTTGCAGAAACGGCTTTCTTCTATCCTGACTTACGCACCGATTCAACCGGAACCGTACGATTGGTATTTACCGTACCAGATGCATTGACGCAGTGGAAGTTCAGAGGGCTGGCACATACCCGCCACATGGATTACGGACTCCTGCAGACAGAAACCCGGACCGAAAAACCGTTTATGATTCAGCCTAACTTGCCTCGTTTCCTTCGTAGAGGGGATGAGACCTCACTGGCAGCTTCTTTGACCAATCTGTCAACAGAAGAGGTGAAAGGGGCAGTACGTCTGGAATTGGTGAATCCGATGGATGAAAGTGTGGTGTATCAGGCCGTGCAGGATTTTCAGGTGAAGGCAGGAGAAACGGGCAGTGTACGTTTTACTTTCCCGGTAAATATGGATGGCGAGGTCTTGATTTGCCGGATGAAGGCGGAAGCTGGCGAGTTCAGTGACGGAGAACAGCATTATCTTCCTGTGCTGACTGATAAGCAATGGATGACGGAAACCTTGTCCTTGCAGGTGAAAGGCGGGGAGTCTCAGGAAGTGAACCTGGAGGATTTGTTTAACGGACAGAGTAAGACAGCCCAGAACCGGCAGCTGACCATCGAACTGACTTCTACTCCGATATGGTATGCCGTACAGGCACTTCCGGTAGTAGGAAATCCGCAGCAGGACGATGCGTTCTCCTGGGCTTCGGCTTACTACGCCAATGCGGTGGCACGGAAAATTGTGGAACTGAATCCGCAGATTCAGCCTGTGTTTGATGCTTGGAAAAAGCAGGGAGTAAAGAAAGAAACGTTGTGGAGTGAACTGGAGAAGAACCAGGAACTGAAAAGCTTGTTGCTGGCCGAAACGCCTTGGTTGGCTCAGGCGGCAGATGAACAGGAGCAGAGACAACGGATTGGATTGTTGTTCGACCTGAATACGATGAATTACCGCATGGAGCAGACCGTAGAAAAATTGAAGGCTTTGCAAAAAGGGGATGGAAGCTGGAGCTGGTTCAACGGCATGCAGGGAAGCCGGTTGGTTACTACACAGGTGGTGGAACTGCTTGCCCGACTGAAATCCATGCATATCATGGCGGATGCGCAAGTGTCTGGCATGTACTTGAAAGGTCTGAATTACCTGGAAAATGCCTTCTGTCAGGAATATGAGAACCTGAAGAAAAACGAGGCTCGTAACAAAAGTCCGCAATGGCCAAGTGAGCTGGCGGTGAGGTATCTGTATATTGCATCACTGGATGCGGTGGCAGGAGAAAAGGTGAACAAGGCCGCAAAGGAATACATGACCTCTAAACTGGAAAACCGTTCAGCTACTTATTCCATTTATGAAAAGGCATTGATTGCCCGGATTCTGCAGGCACAGGGAAAACGTGGGCAGGCAGAAATACTGGTACGTTCGATTAAGGAATATACGGTAGTAACACCGGAAATGGGACGTTATTTTGATACGCCGAAAGCCGGATACGCATGGAACGGTTACCGCATTCCGACGCAGGTAGCTGCCATGGAAGCTATTCAGCACGTGGAGAAGGATGAAAAGATGCTGGAGGAAATGAAACGCTGGTTGCTGAAACAAAAGCAGGTGCAGTGCTGGAATACGCCATTGGCTACAGCGGATGCGGTGTATGCCTTGCTGTCAGAGGGCATGGCATTGACGGAGTCCGGACAGATGCAGGCGGTGGCAGGCAATGTCACACTGGAAACTCCGAAAGACGGGCTGGGCTGTATCAGTCATACGTTAAGTGGAGCGGAGGCGGAGGTGAAGACGCTGACCGTAAGTCATACGGGAAAAGCTGCCGGATGGGGTGCCGTGTATGCACAATATCTGGAAGATATGGACCGTGTGAAGGCATTTGAAGGAAAGGGTCTGCAAGTTTCACGTGAGTATATATATAAAGGTAAGACCTTGTCTGCCAAAGAAAAGTTGCAGGTTGGCGATAAGCTGACGGTGCGCCTGACTCTCCGTGCCGACCGGGATATAGATTTTGTATGTCTGAAAGACGAGCGTGCAGCTTGTATGGAACCAGTGCGGCAAATCTCAGGTTACGAATGGTCCGATGGCTTGGGACGGTATCGGGTAAGTGGTGATGCGGCGACTACCTTCTTTATGGATCATTTGCGGAAAGGAACCTACGTCATTGAATATGAAGTGCATGTAGACCGTTCGGGAGTATATCAGGCAGGTACATCGGAAATACAGTCAGTATACGCTCCTGAGTTTGGCAGTCATACGGAAGGATATACATTATATATCGAATAAAATCACGTCCGGGCCGGGATTCCGGTTCGGACGTTTTTACAAATTTCTGAGGTTATGGAGAAAATAAATTTTCAGACTTGATTTTGCTTGTTTCCGTTTTCTCCCTATCTTTGTTTCCGTAATTTAGAAAGAATAAAATCAATGAAACGAATATATACCCTTCTTTTTTTGTGTGTTGTCGCTTGCATGTCCTTATGGGCTCAGCCTAAAATATCCTTTGATATGACTACTAAGGACTTGGGCTACGTGTTGTGGCGCACTCCGGCAACCGTGACTTATCAGTTTACCAATACGGGAGACAAGCCGTTGGTTATTTCCAATGTGACGACTTCCTGTGGATGTGCCAAGGCACAATGGACAGAAGAACCTGTACCTGCCGGAGGAAAAGGAAAGATTACGGTGGTGTTCGATGCGGAAGCCATCGGGCATTTCTATAAAGACGTGGGTGTGTATTGCAATGCAGTTTCTCTGCCCATTTACCTGGATTTTAACGGAGAGGTGACAGCCGATGCCAAGAACTATTCCTTTACGCATCCTTATGCTATCGGTGCCATTCGTTTGAATCAGGAAGAACTTGATTTTAAATCGGTCAATAAGGGAGACCGTCCGGTTATTGAGTTGTTGGTGGCCAATACTTCCAACAAGGCTTATTCACCTGTGCTGATGCACCTTCCTCCTTATCTGGAGGCTAAGGCCGTGCCTGAAAAACTGGGACGTGGAAAGACCGGAAAGATTCTGGTGACACTGGATTCTGAGAAATTGCCGAAATTAGGTATTACACGTGCATCTGTCTATTTGTCCCGCTTCCCGGGTGATAAAGTCGGCAGTGAGAATGAAATACCTGTATCTGTGGCTCTGTTGCCTGATTTCTCCAAGCTGACCGAACAGCAGAAAAACAATCCTCCTCAGATTACGTTGTCGGCTAAGGAACTGGAATTTGTGGATTTGAAACCCAACCAAAAGAAGTCACAGACGATTGTCATTTCAAATACAGGTCGCTCTGACTTGAATATTCAGGATATGCAGGTGTTCAGCATGGCTTTGGCCGTGAAACTGAAAAAGAGAGTGCTGAAACCGGGTGAATCGACCAAGATGAAGATTACTGTGCTGGCACAGAACCTTCACCGTGTGAAAGGTACGCCTCGTGTCCTGATGATTACCGATGATCCTAACCAACCGATGATTACCATCCGCGTGAAAGCCCGGCTGAAATCGTCCGAAAAATAAAAACTTTTATGGAACACCCCGAAAACAACGAAGCTTATAAGGGGTTAACTGTGAACCAGGGAGTGGAACAACCCTCCATTGTTAATCCTTATCTGAATCTGAGAAAGAAACCCAAACGTCGTCAGTATTCTGCTGCCGAGTATGTGGAAGGTATTGTGAAAGGCGATGTGACCATGCTGAGCCAGGCGGTCACGCTGGTAGAAAGTGTCAAGCCGGAACATCAGGTGCTGGCACAGGAGGTCATTGAAAAATGCCTTCCTTATTCGGGTAACTCCATCCGTATCGGTATCAGCGGAGTGCCCGGTGCCGGAAAAAGTACGTCGATTGATGTATTCGGTCTGCATGTACTTGAAGAAAAAGGGGGAAAGTTGGCCGTGTTAGCCATAGACCCCAGCAGTGAACGTTCCAAAGGAAGTATTTTGGGGGATAAGACCCGAATGGAAAAATTGTCGGTGCATCCTAAATCCTTTATTCGTCCCAGTCCTTCGGCGGGCTCATTGGGCGGTGTGGCCCGTAAGACCCGTGAAACCATCATCTTGTGTGAAGCTGCCGGATTTGATAAAATCTTTGTCGAGACTGTGGGAGTAGGCCAGAGTGAAACTGCCGTGCATTCCATGGTAGACTTCTTTCTGCTGATTCAGTTGGCCGGTACGGGCGATGAGTTGCAGGGCATCAAGCGTGGTATCATGGAGATGGCCGATGGTATCATTATCAACAAGGCCGATGGAAACAATGTAGAGAAGGCACAGTTGGCGGCTACGCATTTCCGTAATGCGCTCCATCTTTTTCCGGCTCCCGAATCCGGATGGACTCCTCAGGTGCTGACGTATTCCGGATTCTATAATATCGGTGTCAAGGAAATCTGGGATATGGTGTATGCCTACATCGACTTCGTCCGCAAGAACGGTTATTTTGAACATCGTCGGAACGAGCAGGCCAAATACTGGATGTATGAAACCATCAATGAGCATTTGCGCGACAGCTTCTATCAGAATCCGGAAATCGCTTCCTTGCTTCCCTTGCAGGAAAAAGATGTGCTGGAAGGACGGGCCACGTCTTTCTCGGCAGCCAGAAAACTACTGGAAATGTATTTCTCCGGGTTGAAGCAGGAATGATGAATAAATATTCAAAATGGCTTGTTTCTATTGGACTAATTAAAAATAAGGAAGAAAAATAAGGGTGATATGCCTTGTGAAATGAATTAATATGTAACTTTGCAAACTAATTTTCAAGAAATGATGCAAAGTGAAATTAAACCTATTATAGAGGTAAAGGGTGTATCAAAGTTTTTTGGTGAAAAAACAGCCTTGGATAATATCAATTTATCCATCAAAAAGGGAGAGTTTGTAACCATCTTGGGCCCTTCGGGATGCGGTAAGACGACCTTGCTGCGCCTGATAGCGGGATTTCAGACCGCTTCGGAAGGGGTGATTCGTATTGCAGGGGAGGAGATTACCCAGACTCCTCCTCACAAGCGTCCTGTCAATACAGTTTTCCAGAAATATGCCTTATTTCCTCATCTGAATGTGTATGACAATATTGCTTTTGGCTTGAAACTGAAAAAGATGCCAAAGGATACGGTACTTAAAAAAGTGAAGGCTGCCTTGAAAATGGTGGGTATGACCGATTATGAGTACCGCGATGTCAATTCGCTTTCGGGTGGACAGCAGCAGCGTGTGGCCATTGCCCGAGCCATTGTGAACGAGCCGGAAGTGTTGTTGCTGGACGAGCCGCTGGCAGCGCTTGACCTGAAGATGCGTAAGGATATGCAGATGGAGTTGAAGGAAATGCACAAGACGCTGGGCATTACCTTTGTGTACGTGACGCACGATCAGGAAGAAGCCCTGACATTGAGTGATACCATCGTGGTGATGAGTGAGGGACGTATCCAGCAGATTGGTACCCCTACCGACATCTACAATGAGCCGTTTAACTCGTTCGTGGCCGACTTTATCGGAGAAAGTAATATCCTGAACGGAGTCATGGTGAAAGATAAGTTGGTACATTTTTGTGACCGTGACTTTGAATGTGTGGACGAAGGATTCGGCGAAAACACGCCGGTGGATGTGGTGATTCGTCCGGAGGATTTGTATATATTCCCGGTGTCGGATATGGCACAGCTTCGTGGTACCGTACAGTCCTGTATTTTTAAAGGAGTACACTATGAAATGGTGGTGTTGTGCCACGGCTATGAGTTTGTGGTGCAGGATTATCATGCTTTCGAGGCCGGAACCGAAGTGGGTATGCTGGTCAAGCCGTTTGATATTCACATCATGAAGAAAGAGCGTATCTGCAATACCTTTGAAGGCAAGCTTATCGATGAAACTCATGTGGAATTTTTGGGATGTGAGTTTGAGTGTGCACCGGTAGACCTTCAGAAAGTGCCATTAGGCGATGTGCTGGTAGATGTGGATTTCGGAAAAATCAACTTGCTGGACAATGCAGAAGACGGCATGCTGACCGGAGAAGTCAAGTTTATTTTGTACAAAGGAAACCATTACCACCTGACGGTATGGTCAGACTGGGATGAGAATGTGTTTGTCGATACGAACGATGTATGGGATGATGGAGACCGTGTGGGTATTTCCATTGCTCCTGAAGATATTCGGGTACGTGTAAAACAGGAGGAACGATGAATAAACTGCGTTTGTTTTTTCTTTCACGCCGAAGCTGGACACTTCCTTATCTCATTTTCTCTATCATTTTTGTGATTGTTCCGCTTCTGCTGATTGTGGTATATGCATTTACCGATGATGCAGGTCGTATGACGCTTGAAAACTTCCGGAAGTTCCTGGCCCATCCGGAAGCAGTCAATACTTTTATTTATTCCATCGGTATAGCCATACTGACTACGATAGGTTGTATCGTACTGGGGTATCCGGCGGCCTGGATTCTGAGCCGTAGTAATTCAAGCTATTCGCGTACGCTGATTCTGCTGTTTATCCTGCCGATGTGGGTCAACATCCTGATACGTACGCTGGCTACCGTAGCCTTGTTTGACTTTGCCAGTCTGCCTTTAGGAGAAGGAGCGTTGATATTCGGAATGATTTACAACTTCATTCCTTTCATGATATATCCGATTTACAATACCCTTCAGAAGATGGACCCGAGTTATGTGGAAGCAGCCCAGGATTTGGGAGCCAATTCTTTTCAGGTATTCTGGAAGGTGGTATTCCCTTTGTCCATGCCTGGGGTAGTGAGCGGCATCATGATGGTGTTTATGCCGACCATCTCTACCTTTGCCATTGCAGAATTGTTGACCATGAACAACATCAAGTTGTTTGGTACGACGATTCAGGAGAATATCAACAACAGTATGTGGAACTATGGAGCAGCCCTTTCCTTGATTATGCTGTTCTTGATTGCGGCCACTTCACTCTTTAGTTCTGATGAAAAGAGTGATTCAGAGAAAGGAGGACAGGTATGGTAAAGAAAGTGCTGATGCAGACCTATCTTTGGGTATTGCTGTTGTTGCTGTATGCTCCGATATTGATTATTGTGATTTATTCCTTTACCGATGCAAAGGTATTGGGTAACTGGACCGGCTTTTCGCTCAACCTGTACCGCTCCTTGTGTAACACCGGAGCACATCATTCCCTGATGAATGCGCTGATAAATACAATAGCCATAGCTTTTATTGCTGCGACGGTATCAACCTTGTTGGGAAGTGTGGCTGCCATCGGAATCTATAACCTGAAGGCCCGCAGCCGGAAAGCCATGGGATTCATCAATACCATTCCTATATTGAACGGAGATATTATTACCGGTATTTCCTTGTTCCTGCTGTTTGTGTCATTAGGCATTACCCAGGGATTTACCACCGTAGTGCTGGCACATATCACCTTCTGTACTCCGTACGTGGTGCTGAGTGTGTTGCCGCGCCTGAAACAGATGAATCCGAACTTGTATGAGGCCGCACTCGATTTGGGGGCCACTCCGATGCAGGCTTTGTGGAAAGTGATTATTCCGGAAATCCGTCCGGGAATGGTAAGCGGATTCTTGCTGGCACTGACCATTTCCATAGACGATTTTGCGGTAACGGTGTTTACCATCGGAAATCAGGGACTGGAAACGCTTTCTACCTATATTTATGCCGATGCCCGCAAGGGTGGTCTGACGCCGGAGCTTCGTCCGCTGTCGGCCGTGATTTTTGTGGTGATACTGGTGCTGCTGATTATTATTAACCGTAGAGCTGACAAAGCAAAGAATAAATGAAACAGAAGATGAAAAGGTGGAACTGGTGGGTGGCTTTGTGTGTATGTTGTCTGTTGACAGGATGCTACAACGCCAATGAATCGCGCGAAAACGTGCTCAAGGTGTACAACTGGGCAGACTACATAGGTGAAGGCGTACTGGAAGATTTTCAGGAATATTATAAGGAACAGACGGGAGAAGATATCCGCATCGTGTATCAGACGTTTGACATCAACGAAATCATGCTGACAAAAATTGAGAAAGGGCATGAAGACTTTGATGTGGTGTGTCCTTCCGAGTATATCATCGAACGAATGCTGCACAAAGGCTTGTTGCAGCCTATTGATACGGCTTTTGCTCATTCTCCCAATTACATGAGCGGAGTGGCACCCTATATCCGTCAGCAGATTGACAAACTGACGGTGGATGGAGATTTACCGGCCAGCTGTTATGCTGTGTGTTATATGTGGGGTACGGCCGGACTGCTGTACAACAAGCAGTTTGTTTCCGAAAAAGACCTGAAGTCATGGGGATGCCTGTGGGAGAAACGCTTTTCCGGCAAGATTCTGATGAAGGATGCCTATCGCGATTCGTATGGCATGGCTTTGCTGTATGCGCATCGCGAGGATTTGAAAGACAGTACCCGCAGTGTGGCTGACCTGATGAACGACTATTCACCGGCTTCCATGGACTCGGTGGAAAAGTATCTGAAACTGTTGAAGCCGAATGTGGCCGGATGGGAGGCTGACTTTGGTAAGGAAATGATGACCAAGGGGAAGGCCTGGGTGAACATGACCTGGAGTGGAGACGCACAGTGGGCTATGGAAGAAGCGGCAACGGTAGGAGTGGACCTTGCCTACACCATTCCGGAAGAAGGCAGCAATGTGTGGTACGACGGATGGGTAATTCCTAAGTATGCCAAGAATCCTAAGGCAGCCAGCTATTTTATCAACTTCCTTTGTAGGCCGGACATCGCTTTGCGTAACATGGAAGAGAACGGGTATGTGAGTGCCATTGCTGCTCCGGAAATTCTGGAAGCTTGTATTGATTCTACCCTGGATACGGAAGTCGATGCCAGTTATTTCTTCGGTCCGGAGGCACAGAAGGTGAAACTGCGTAACACACAGTATCCCGACAAGTCTGTCATAGCCCGTTGTGCCATGATTCGTGACTTTGGAGACAAGACCGTAGATGTATTGGAAATCTGGTCGCGTGTAAAAGGCGACAACCTGAATAGCGGGATTGTGATTCTGATTCTTTTGGTGGTAGTAGGATTGAGTGTCTGGCAGATTCGTCGCCGCTGGATACGTTATAAACGTCATGCACGTACGCACCGCAGAAATCGTAGAAGAAAATAAGAATATAGTATATAGAAATCCCCCTTCAAAAGACGTTTAAATGCTTTTTGAAGGGGGATTCTTTATATGGAATGTTCTGTTAGATTGACAATTCGTTCAATACGCTAACCAGTTCACGGTCGATAGGCTTGTCGTTCTTGATAGCCTTGGCAAACGGAACGTACACAATCTGGTCGTTTTCGATACCAATCATGACGTTGCGCTGACCTTCCATCAGGGCCTGGATGCTGGCTACTCCCATACGGCTGGCAATGATACGGTCGTGTGCAGTCGGACGTCCACCACGCTGCAAGTGTCCTAAAATAGTCACACGTACGTCGTACTGCGGATATTCGTTCTTCACACGTTCTGCATAGTGCATGGCTCCACCAGTGATTTCACTTTCAGCTACCAGCACGATAGAGCTGCTCTTTGATTTGCGGAAACCGTTGTTGATGAACTCTTCCAACTGGTCCACTTCCGTATTGAATTCCGGAATGATGGCAGCTTCAGCACCCGCAGCAATGGCACCGTTCAATGCCAGGAAGCCGGCGTCGCGTCCCATTACTTCCACAAAGAACAAACGTTCGTGTGAAGTAGCGGTATCACGTATTTTATCTACTGCATCCAAAATTGTGTTCAGGGCAGTGTCATATCCGATGGTTGTGTCCGTACCATACAAGTCGTTGTCGATAGTGCCGGGCAATCCGATACAAGGTACATCAAATTCCTGAGCCAGCAGGCGGGCACCGGTCAACGAACCGTCTCCACCAATGATTATCAGTGCATCGATACCTTCGCGTTTCATAGTTTCATAAGCTATCTGACGGCCTTCCGGTGTACGGAACTCCTGGCAGCGAGCTGTTTTCAGGATGGTACCTCCTAATTGTATGATATTGCTGACATTTTCAGTCTTGAATTCCTTGATTTCTCCTGTAATCAATCCTTTATACCCACGGTAGATACCTTTCACTTTTAATCCGTTGTAGATGGCAGAGCGGGTGACTGCACGGATTGCGGCGTTCATGCCGGGAGCATCTCCTCCGGATGTAAGAATACCAATACATTTAATAGTTCCCATAATTGTTAGTTGTTAGTTTGATTTTTATGAAGCAAAAGTACAAATATGAATTTATATTGTAACTGATTTTCTTCTTTATTATTCGTTCATTATAACTTTTTTACACGCTTCCATCAGCCATTTAGGGGTAGAGGTGGCTCCACAGATTCCAATGGAATGTGCATGTGACAATAAGGCCTTGTCAATTTCCTCCGGTTTGTCTATCTGGTAAGAGTTGGGATTGACCTTTTTACATTCCTGAAAGAGGATTTTCCCGTTGGAACTTTTATGTCCGCAAACGAAGAAAACCAGGTCGTGACTGGCGGCAAATTCCCGGATATGCGGCATGCGGTTGGCTACCTGACGGCAGATGGTGTCGAAGTACTGGAAGGAGGCTTCCGGTGAAATGTGGGCCTCGATGTAGGACACTATCTGGCGGAATTCGTCGAGCGACTTGGTCGTCTGCGAATACAGGCGGATGTCTTTGTTCATGTCCAGTTTGCTGACCTCTTCCAGCTTCTCGATGACGATGGCTTTGCCTTCGGTCTGGCCCACCAGTCCCAACACTTCGGCATGGCCGTTTTTCCCGTAAATGACAATCTGTCTGTCTTTGTCGTGGGGGGTGGTGTCGTACTCCTGCTTGATTCTTTTTTGCAGGCGCAGCACTACCGGACAAGTGGCATCAATGATTTCGATGTGGTTTTTCCGGGCCAGTTCGTAAGTCTCAGGAGGCTCTCCATGTGCTCTCAGCAAGACCTTTACATTCTTCAAGCGGGCAAACTCTTCGTGGTTGATGGTAATCAATCCCATTTCCTTTAGTCGCTCGCACTCCTGCCCGTTGTGTACAATATCCCCCAGGCAATACAGAGGTGCGCCCTTTGCCAGTTCTTCTTCTGCTTTTGAAATGGCGGTCGTCACTCCAAAGCAGAATCCTGAGTCCTTATCTATTTCAATGTGATGCATGTGCAGCTTTTTCAAATTGTTCTTTCAGCCATTGTTTTTGTTCGGCAATGGTCAGGTGACTGTTGTCCAGTAAAATCGCGTCGTCAGCCTTGCGCAGGGGACTTACTGCCCGGCTCTGGTCGATGCGGTCGCGTTCTTCCACGTTGTGAAGAATTTCTTCGAACGAAGCATCCTGACCTTTGGCTTTCAGTTCCTCGTAACGGCGCTGTGCACGGATTTCGGCAGAGGCTGTTACGAAAATTTTCAGTTCCGCATTCGGGAATACGGCTGTTCCGATGTCTCTTCCGTCCATCACGATTCCTTTTTCCTTGCCCATTTCCTGCTGTTGCTGAACTAAGGCCTTGCGCACAAAGTCGAGTGCTGCCACCGGACTGACATGCGAGGAGACTTCCATGGTGCGGATACGTTCTTCCACGTTCTTCCCGTTGAGGAAGGTCATGGGGCGCTGGGTTTCCGGGTTGAGCTGGAAAGAAATCCGGATTTGTCCCATCTGCTGGCGGAGGGTTTCTTCCTGAATGCTTCCGTCGGCATTGAACAATCCGTTTTCCAGACAATACAGTGTAACGGCCCGGTACATGGCGCCGCTGTCTATATAGATGTATCCGATTTCTTTGGCTAAGTCTTTAGCCATGGTACTTTTCCCGCAGGAAGAGAATCCGTCGATGGCAATAATAATTTTTTTCATGTTTCGGCTTCGATAAAATAGATTTCGCATTGACAAAGATAGTGTAAATCCTTTGTATATCGGATGTTTTGGATAAAGTTTTTGGCGTCTCTTCCTTATAGTATAAGGTAGAAATTCGTTTGGGATTCTAGAGATGAAAAAACTTTGTAGCAATGATTCGGATACCTGTTTGTGTTTTTTACGTTTCCTTTCCGGAAAACCTATGTTTCTCATGGCGGAAACGTAGGTTTTCCCTGCGTGAACCCTACGTTTCCGCACAGGGAGACATAGAACACGCAAGACGATATGCTGATTATTTCAAGTGCGGAATAAAAAATATGCATTGTTTTACATTATTTTTATGTTGGGGTGTCGGAGTTTCGGGGAATTATGCTACCTTTGCCACGTATAGAGTATTAACCTTTAATAAACACATTTATGGAAGTCAAAAAATCGCCTAAAGCGGACCTCGAGGGAAAAAGAACCACGTGGTTGTTGTTCGGCTTCATACTGGTCTTGGCAGCGATGTTCGTAGCGTTCGAATGGACAGAACGTGACAAGCAGATTGTTACCGAAACAGGTATCGTCGAACCTATTTTTGAGGAAGAAATGATTCCTATCACTGAACAGCAGGAACAGCAGCAGGCACCGCCTCCTCCTGAAGCTCCGAAAATGGAAGAAGTGTTGCAGATTGCAGATAATGATGCAAACGTAGAGGAATCTACCATCCAGTCAAGTGAGGATGACAACACGCAGGCTGTGGAAATCAAGTATGTGCCGGTTGAAGTGGAAGAAGAAGAACCGGAAGAACAGCAGATTTTCCAGGTAGTAGAAGAGATGCCGGAATTCCCGGGTGGTATGGCTGAATGTTTGAAGTTCATTGGTAAGAATATCAAATATCCGACTATTGCACAGGAAAACGGTGTACAGGGACGTGTAATCATCCAGTTCGTCGTAAATCAGGATGGTTCTATCGTTGACCCGGTGGTGATGCGTAGTATAGACCCGTACTTGGATAAGGAAGCGCTCCGTGTGATTAAGATGATGCCGAAATGGAAACCAGGTAAGCAGCGTGGTAAACCTGTACGTGTGAAATATACCGTACCTGTAACCTTTAAGTTGCAGTAATCTATTGACCGTTATAATAAAGTGAAGGCTGCGTTTTGCAGCCTTTCTTTTTTCTCTTATTTTAAAATTGCATTTCCATGAAACAACAGACAAGTGAACAATTGTTGCAGCAGATTCACGAATATATTGGAAGCCTTTCTTATATGCGGAATCCGATGGGACTTTACGACCCGATTGAATATGTGCTGGGGCTGGGTGGCAAACGTCTGCGTCCGGTTTTGATGCTGCTGGCTTATAATTTATACAAGGAAGACGTGACCCGTATCTTTTCTCAGGCGGCAGGCATTGAAACGTACCATAACTTTACCTTGTTGCATGATGACTTGATGGACAAGGCCGACATGCGCCGGAATAAACCGACGGTACATAAGAAATGGGATGAAAATACGGCGATTCTTTCGGGAGACGCCATGCTGATTCTTGCCTATCAGTTTATGATGAAGGAATGTCCGCTTGATTGTGTGGGGCGCGTGATGGAGGTGTTTGGTCGTACTGCCCTGGAAGTGTGCGAAGGACAGCAATGGGATATGGAATTTGAACATCGTCTGGATGTGACGGTTGACGAGTATATCGGGATGATTCGCCTGAAGACATCCGTGCTGCTTGCGGCAGCCTTGAAGATTGGGGCTGTACTGGGAGGTGCTTCGGAGGAGGATGCGCAGCTGCTCTATGACTTTGGTATCAAGATGGGGCTGGCTTTCCAGTTGCAGGATGATTTTCTGGATGTGTATGGTGATCCGGCTGTGTTCGGGAAGAAGATTGGAGGTGATATCCTTTGCAATAAGAAGACTTTTATGCTGATTACCGCCTTGAGCCTGGCTGAAGGAGAAGACAAGGAAACATTACTGAACTGGCTTCGTGCTACGGACTACGTGGCTGAAGAAAAAATTCAGTCGGTTACAGCTCTATATAATAAGGTAGGAGTTTCTGAACTTTGTCAGGCTCGCATTGATGCCTATTATAAGGAAGGACTGGAGTTGCTGGATAAGGTAAACGTGAAATCTTCTCTTAAAGAAGAACTGAAGAAGTTTGTTTGTCATTTAATGGACCGTAAATTGTAAAGATATGAACGCCCTGATTGATACTCATACCCATCTTTATACCGAAGAGTTTGATGCCGACCGTGAACTGGCGGTGATTCGTGCAGTCGAAGCAGGAGTGACCCGCTTGTTTATGCCTAACATTGATGATACGACGGTCGAGGCTATGCTCAAGCTGTGTGAGGCGCACGATTGCTGCTACCCGATGATTGGTTTTCATCCCACATCGGTAGATGCCGGTTGGAAGGAACGTCTGGAAAAAGTGAAAGGGTATCTGACTTCTTCTCATCGCTTTTATGGAATCGGTGAGGTGGGTATTGACTTGTATTGGGACAAGACCTTCCGTGAGGAGCAGATGATTGTCTTTGAAGAACAGGTGAAGTGGGCACTGGAATACGACCTGCCTCTTATTATACATTGCCGGGAAGCTTATGCAGAACTGCTGGAGGTTTTGTCGGGTTACAAGCATACAGCCTTGCGGGGAATCTTCCACAGTTTCACGGGTACTAGTGAAGATGCAGAACGGCTGTTGGAGTACGAATCTTTTATGTTAGGTATAAACGGAGTGGTTACTTTCAAAAAAAGTACCCTTCCCGAAGTCTTGAAGAATGTGCCTTTGAAGCGCGTCGTGCTCGAAACCGACTCACCTTATTTGGCTCCTGTGCCTTATCGTGGCAAACGGAATGAAAGTGCAAATCTGGTAAAGGTGGCAGAATATCTTTCGGTAATCTATGGAGTACCTTTGTCGGAAATCGCCTCCCGAACCACAGAAAATGCTTTAAAAGTCTTCACAAATGCGGAGAAAAGTTTTTAAAGTTTATTAATTTCGAGTTCAAAAGTAAACTTTTGCAGGCTTGATGTTATGTAAGACGAAAAAAAAGAATACATTTGTGACTGAAATCAGCAAGGGGATAAAAAACGTTGAAAGGAGCCTCCGGCTGATTGGAAAAAGGAGAGGTGCTCGAGTGGTTGAAGAGGCACGCCTGGAAAGCGTGTATACGCCAAAAGCGTATCACGGGTTCGAATCCCGTTCTCTCCGCGAAAAAGAGAAAAACAATTAACAAACTATTAATTAATTAATCTTAAAAATTAGACACACAATGAAAAAGTTATTTGCAATTCTTGCAGTGATGGGAGTCCTCTCGTTTGGAATGACTCAGACAGCTATGGCTCAGGATTCAACAGCTACAGCAGCTCCGGCTCAGACAGAAGAAGTAGCGGCAGCTGATGAAGCAGCAGCACCTGTAGTTGTTGAAGAAGGTGGTATGCACAAAGAGTTAAAAACTAAGTTTATTGAAGGTGATGCAGGCTTCATGTCATTGGTTGCTATCGCATTGGTCCTTGGTTTGGCTTTCTGTATTGAACGTATTATTTACTTGAGCTTGGCTGAAGTTGACGTGAAGAAATTGATGGCTAAAGTTGAAGAAGCTTTGGAAAAAGGTGATGTAGAAGGTGCAAAGACTGTTTGCCGCAACACTCGTGGTCCGATTGCTTCTATCTGCTATCAGGGTCTGATGAGAATCGATGAAGGTCTGGATGTAGTTGAACGTTCTGTAGTTTCTTACGGTGGTGTTCAGGCTGGTTACCTTGAAAAAGGATGCTCTTGGATTACATTGTTCATCGCGATGGCTCCGTCTTTGGGATTCTTGGGAACTGTAATCGGTATGGTTATGGCGTTCGACCAGATTCAGATTGCTGGTGATATCTCTCCGACAGTTGTTGCAGGTGGTATGAAAGTGGCCTTGATTACTACAATCTTCGGTTTGATCGTTGCTTTGATTCTTCAGGTGTTCTATAACTACATCTTGTCTAAGATTGAAGCTATTACAAGTCAGATGGAAGATTCTTCTATCACATTGCTTGACATGATCATGAAGTATAATCTGAAATACAAAAAATAATTCGTACAATGGCTAAATTATCATATAAAGTATCTTACTATGTGTTCTATGTCTGCATAGCCGTTATATTGGTGGTGCTGGCGATGTTCTACTGCGTAGGATATGATGTAACAAATGCAGCCGGCTTGACCGAACCGACCAATACGCCGGCATTGATGTACCTGATGTATGGTATGTTCTTCCTCTGTGTGGCAGTAACAGTGATTGCAGCTGCAGCACAGTTTGGAGCAGCTTTGAAAGATAATCCGAAAGCAGCAATCAAGTCTTTCATGGGACTTATCTTGTTGGCAGTGTTGCTCATCATTACTTATAATATGGGATCTGATGCAGCCGTTACAATGGGTGGTGGTACAGTATATGACAACAAGGTCATGCTGAAAGTGACAGACATGTTCTTGTATTCTACTTATGCATTGCTTATTGTTGCAGCAATCGGTACATTGTTGAACTTGATTGGTGTTTTTAAACAGAAATAATTATTCATTGAGTTAAAACGGAGATTGATAAAATGGCAAAAGGGAAAAGAAAAGTGCCGGGCATTAATGCCAGTTCAACGGCAGATATTTCTTTCATCTTGTTTATATTCTTCCTTATTACAACTTCAATGGATACTGACCGTGGTTTGGCAAGACGATTGCCGCCACCTCCTGAAAACACAGAAAATCAGGAAGATGTGATTGTAAGGGAAAGAAACGTTCTTCAGGTACGTATCAACAAGGATGACCAGTTGATGGTAGGAGGAGAATGGTTCGATATAAAGCAACTGAAAGAAAGAGCAAAGGAATTTATTTCCAATCCGAATAATGATGAGAATTTGCCGGAAAAGCATGCTAAGCAGCTTCCGTTCTTCGGTAATGTCATGATTACGGATAAGCATGTAATTTCTGTACAGAACGACGTGGGTACAAGTTATGACATGTACATTCAGGTTCAGAACGAACTGGTGGCAGCTTACAATGAATTGCGTAACGAATTGGCTATGTCGCAATTTGGTAAGTCTTTGGCAGACTGTTCTGAAGATGAAAAGAAAGCTATAACTGACTATTATCCGCAGAAGATATCTGAAGCAGAACCTAAAAAGTATGGAGGAAAATAAACATGGGAAAATTTAATAAGACCGGTAAGCGTGAAATGCCTGAGTTGAATACTTCTTCTCTGCCTGACCTTATCTTTACCATGTTGTTCTTCTTCATGATTGTAACAACCATGCGTGAAGTTACATTGAAGGTTCAGTTCAGAGTGCCTCAGGCTACGGAATTGGAAAAACTGGAAAAGAAATCCTTGGTATCTTTTATCTATATCGGAAAACCGTTGAAGGAATTCCAGAAGACAATGGGTACTACAGACCGTATTCAGTTGAATGATAAGTTCGCTGAATCTTCAGAAGTACAGGATTACATTTATCAGGAGCGTGAAAACATGAAAGAAGAAGACAAGCCGTTTATGACTGTTTCCCTGAAGGTGGATGCAAAAACCAAGATGGGTATTGTAACAGAAGTAAAACAAGCTCTTCGTCAGGCATACGCACTGAAGATTAACTATTCGGCTACTCAGCGTCAGTAATAGTTTTATAAATATGAAAAAAAGGCTGTCTCTTAGGAGGCGGCCTTTTTTGTTGTATTATGGGATAGAGGGGATGATTTCAAATCAGAAGACCGTATTTCTAAATGGGTAATTAACCTTTGAGTATAATGATTTGAAGGGAGTATTTCAATGAAAATAACCTACCAGTGTAGTGTATAAGAAATTTTTCTATAGAGAGGATTACAGGACTTTTAGCGTGATTTTGTTAGTCCGGTTTGCAGATGATATTTAACGTATCTACAAAATAAAAGGAGACACCCAATGGTGTCTCCTTTTATTTTGTCTTTTTCAGGGAATACTGAATTACACGTTTGCACGTTTTTCCTGAATTCTGGCTTTCTTACCGGTAAGTGCACGCAAGTAGTACAATTTAGCGCGACGAACTTTACCAACTTTGTTGACAGTGATGCTGTCGATAGCCGGAGATTCCAATGGGAAGATACGTTCAACACCCACTGTTCCTGACATTTTACGTACAGTGAAACGTTTCTTTTCACCGTGACCTGAAATTTTGATAACAACACCGCGATACAACTGTACACGTTCCTTGCTACCTTCAACGATACGGTATGCTACTGTGATTGTGTCACCAGCTTTGAATGAAGGATGCTGTTTGCCAGTAGCAAATGCTTCTTCTGCAATTTTAATTAAATCCATGTTTTGTAATAAATTAAATTGTTTGATCGTTACAACGCAACATATCAAGTAACTCTTCTTTGACAGCGATTGCGCGAAAGCGGGGCAAAGTTAGTGTTTTTCTGCGAGCTAGCCAAATGTTTCCTACCTATTTTATTAAAAAATGAGAAGTCTTTTGGATAGCTTTTATCATTCTTTTGAGCATGTTCCTTTTTTCCGTATTTTTGACTGCAAATAAACCTTGTTTTATGAATTATCTCAATGTTAGACTTGTAAAAAGTGCAGTTGCCGGTGTGTTGGCCGGGTGGCTGTTGGCCAGCTGTAGCTCAGGTTATTCGCTGGCAGGTGTGGAAGGCGGAAGGGTGGCCATTACTGATGTGTACGACCGTAAACCGGATGCCGAAGCGTTGAATATCTTGAAACCTTATCAGCAGAAAGTAGATAGTATTATGTCGCCGATTATCGGACATTCGGCAAAGAACCTGACTGCATACCGTCCGGAGTCTCCTCTGTCTAATCTGATGGCCGATGTACTTCGTCAGGCAGCAGTGCGGGCGATTGGCAAGCCGGCTGATGTAGCTGTCATGAATATGGGTGGTATCCGGAATGCAATGCCTGAAGGTGAAATTACTTTTGGAACGGTGTATGAAATTGCTCCCTTCGAGAATGCCTTGTGTGTGTTGACAATGGACGGGGCCACCTTGAAGGAGTTGTTCGGACAAATAGCTTCTGTACATGGAGAGGGTCTTAGCGGTGCCACTTTAAAAATAGATGCAGAGGGAAATCTTCTGGAAGCAAAAGTGAATGGCCGGCAGATTGATGCAAAGAAAACCTATACGGTAGCTACAATTGATTATCTGGCTGAGGGAAATGATAAGATGGAAGCGTTCCGTCGGGCTTCTTCCAAAATATTCCCGAAAGATGCGTTGTTGCGCAACTTGTTGCTTGACTATGTAAAGCAGTGTGAGCAGAAAGGACAATTTGTAACTTCGCAGGTAGAAGGAAGAATAAAAGTAAGTGCGTCCAATTGAAAAATAGAAAAGAGATGAAAAAGATATATTGTTTATGTCTGGCGTGCCTGCTGGTGAGTGTGATGGCCGCGCAGTCGGTAAAAGAATTGTATATATTTCATACGAACGACATGCATAGTCGTATCGAACCCTTTGCCTCTTATTTCCCTGATACGGTACTGGCCGGAAAGGCGGGTGTGTTGCGCCGGACGGCTTTTGTGAAAGAACAGCGTCGTGAGCACAAAGATATGTTGCTGTTCGATTCCGGGGATTTTTCTCAAGGAAGTCCCTATTATAATTTGTTTAAGGGAGAGGTGGAAATCAAGATGATGAACGAGATGGGGTATGATGCAGGTACGATTGGAAATCATGAGTTTGATTTTGGCCTGGACAATATGGCCCGCTTGTTCAAGATGGCCAACTTCCCGATTGTATGTGCCAATTATGATGTGGCAGGTACCGTGCTGGAAGGTTTGGTGAAGGAGTATACCGTCATTGAACGCGATGGAATACGTATCGGTGTGTTTGGACTGGGAGCGGAACTTGACGGTCTGGTAGCGCATGCCAATTACGGGAATGTAAAATTTGAAGACCCTGTGTCTGAAGGCCAGCGTGTAGCTGACTTGCTGAAGAATCAGGAACATTGTGATTTGGTGATTTGCCTGTCGCATTTGGGATGGAAAGGTGAACCTTATTCGGATATAGAACTGATAGAGAATACCCGTAACATTGACATTGTATTAGGCGGACATTCTCATTCCTTCTTTGAAGGTCCGGAGTTTTATAAGAATCTTGACGGAATAGAGGTGCCTGTGCAGCAGATGGGAAAAAGTGCGGCATTTGTCGGGCGTATGGTTGTCAAGATGCAGAAAAATTAAACAGATAGGGTAGAATGAAAAAACGGATTTTGTGGTGTATATTGTGTGCTTGTCTGGTCTCGACTAGTCTCTTTGCACAAGAGCCTGCGCTCTTGAGCCGGGTACACGACACGGAAGCCTGCCGGAAATGGGTAGACGGGCAGATGGAGAAGATGACGCTGAAACAGAAAGTGGGTCAGTTGTTCATTTATACTCTCCAGCCGGTGACAAACCAATACAGCAAGAATGTTTTGCGAAAGATGGTCGATGACTATGGAGTAGGAGGGCTGTTATTTACCGGTGGAGAACTTCGGAAGCAGGTGCAGATGACCAACTATGCCCAGGCTCATGCGTCGGTGCCTTTGATGGTGACTTTTGATGGTGAGTGGGGATTGGGAATGCGCTTGAAAGATACCCCTTCTTTTCCCTACAATCGTGTGTTAGGATGTATACAGAATGATTCACTGCTTTATGAATATGGTAAGGAAGTGGCTCGTCAGTGTCGTCTGATAGGTGTGCAGATTAATTTTGCACCGGTAGCTGATGTGGATAACAACCCCAATAATCCGGTAATCAATTTCCGCTCTTTTGGCAGTGACCCGAAGAGGGTGGCCGAAAAAGTGGCAGCTTATGTAAAAGGATTGGAGGACAATGGCGTAATGGCGGTGTGTAAGCATTTTCCCGGGCATGGAGATACGGAAATTGATTCACACAATGCGTTGCCTGAATTGAACTTTGATCGCGCTCGTCTGGATAGTATCGAGTTGTATCCTTTTAAGAAAGCCGTTGAGGCGGGAATTGGCGGTGTGATGGTAGGTCATTTGCATGCTCCGAGTTTAGGTGAAGGACCTGCTTCCATTTCGCAGGAAGTAATTATGCGTACGCTGATTGATGAATTGCGCTTTCATGGACTGGTGGTGACGGATGCCCTGGAGATGAAAGGCATTGCCGGGCATGATGATGTGTGTGCCCGTGCCTTGATAGCAGGAAACGATGTGGTTTTATCTCCCCGTAATTTGAAAAAAGAAATTGACGGTGTGATGTCGGCGCTTAAAAAAGGTCGTCTGTCGGAAGCTGATATTGACCGGAAATGCCGGAAAGTACTGTCATTTAAATATGCGCTGGGACTTTCTTCCTGGAAAAAAGTGGAAGAAGAAAGACTTGCAGAAAAACTGGTAACGCCGGAGCTTCTGTCGCTTCAGCAGGAATTGTCAAAAGCGGCAGTGACGGTACTGAAGGATTCTTCGTCATTGGTCCCGCTTGATTTATCCGTATCGGGAACGGTGCTGTTGAGTGTCTCTTCTTCCTTGTCGGAAGCTTATCCGTTTTACCATCAGTTAAAGCAGACTTTTCCGGTTGGCTGGCTGCATGCGAATGTAGATTCGTTGGATGCCGTGGAGGCACGTTTGCGCCCGACACAGCGAGTATTGGTGGCCTTACATTCCGATAAAGTGGAACCGTATGCAGCTTTGCTGGAAAAACTGGCCAAAGACAAGCCTTTGGCTTTGATCTGCTTTGGCGATATGAAGATGCTGGAAAAGATTCCGGAAGTGGTCCGCCATGCTTCTACTGTAATACTGGCACATTCTGATGAGAAGTTTGTGCAGCGTCATGTGGCCGATTTGTTCTTAGACAATGCGTATGCTGACGGACGTTTGTCTATTCCGTTGTCGGGATTGTTTAAGGCGGGGGATGGACTGACAGTCGACCCGGAAGCTCCTCGTCAATATAGTCCGGAGGATGTGGGGATGAACGCTTCGATATTGTCGCAGATAGACAGCATTGCAGAAGAAGGTATCCGGCTGAAGGCTTATCCAGGATGCCATGTAATGATCTTGCGGGAAGGTCTTCCGGTCTACAACAAGTGTTTCGGCAGTTATACCTATGAGGGCAAGGAAGCGGTCAAGGAAAATAGCTTGTATGACCTGGCCTCTTTGACGAAAGTCACGGCTACGCTGCTGGCTGTGATGAAGCTTTACGATGAGGGAAAATTCGGACTGACCGACCGGGTAGCAGATTATGTGCCTATACTGAAAAAAACGGATAAGTCGCGTATTACGGTACAGGATTTACTGTTCCATGAGTCTGGGTTACCTGCCTATTGGCCTTTCTATGAGGAGGCTGTAGATATGAAGTCCTGCAAAGGAGGATTGTTCCGTAAAAAGGCCGATAAAAATCACACGTTGAAACTGGCCGAAAATGTGTATGCTTGCAATGATTTCCGTTATAATCCAGAGTGGGTATCGCATGTTCCTTCTGCTGAATATCCGCTTCAGGTAGCAGACAGTTTGTTCTTGAAAGGTGATTTCAGTAAGAATATAGTGGAGCAGATTGTAAAAGTTCCCTTGAAAGGAAAATCCTACCGTTACAGTTGCCTGAACTTTATGCTGCTGAAAGAAATGGTGGAAAAGATAGTGGGTATGCCAATGGATGTGTATTTGGATAGCGTATTCTATGCCCCGATGGGACTGCGTCATACAGCCTTTTTGCCCTTGCGTAAATTCCCGAAGGAGCAGATTGTACCTTCTGTAGAGACTGATTTCCTCCGTGGGGGCAGGTTGCAGGGATTTGTGCAGGATGAGGCGGCTGCTTTTATGGGTGGTGTATCCGGAAATGCCGGTTTGTTTTCTACTACGCAGGATGTGGCAAGAATAGCACAGATGTGGCTGGACAAAGGAATCTGCGGTGACCGGAGATACCTTAGCCGGGCAACTTGTGAGCTTTTCACTACATTGAAGTCGCGTGACAGTCGGCGGGGCTTAGGTTTTGATAAACCCGATGCGGAACATACGGACAACAGTCCTTGCAGTCCAGAAGCACCAGCTTCGGTGTTTGGACATACAGGTTTCACGGGAACTTGCGTGTGGATAGATCCGGATAACGAGCTGATTTTTGTGTTCTTGAGCAACCGGACTTATCCATCTGTCTATGAACCGAATAACTTGGTTCGTTATAACATACGCACGCGGATGCAGCAGGTGATGTATCAGTCTATCCTGCATTGATGCTATTTAGACATGATATAAATTGGGTAGAAAATGCAAAGTGGATGTGACAACTGATTGGAAAAAGATTAACTTTGCACTATCAATTTAGGACTAATAATAACTTAACTTTTTTACTACAATGGCTTACGTAATTAGTGACGATTGTATCGCTTGCGGTACTTGTATCGATGAATGCCCGGTTGGAGCAATCTCAGAAGGTGATAAATATTCAATCAATCCGGACGCTTGCACAGAATGTGGAACTTGTGCTGACGTTTGTCCTTCTGAAGCAATTCACTTGGGATAATCGAATCGTCTGTATGACACACAATAAGGGAATTCTTCTTGGAGAGTTCCCTTATTTTTTTACTTATGATACTTTGAATTTATATACTGATGAAAAGGGTTTTTTTATTTTGTCTTTGGATATTCTATTCTTTGTTTCTTCACGGAAATATCTATTTCAAGCACTTAGGCAAGAATGAAGGTTTGTCGCAGATTTCAGTGGTTTCTATTGCTCAGGATGAGCTTGGCAGAATGTGGTTGGGAACCTTGGAGGGATTGAATTGTTATGATGGGAATCGTATGACAGTTTATAATGCCTTAAAGGACAGCCTGATTGGTAATGAAATCCATGATTTGGTATGTGATAAAAAGGGAAGTGTTTTTTTTAGTTCTGACGGGAGGTTGATGCGTTATGCTCTTTATGAGGAACGGTTTTATGACTTGAAAATGCATTCTTCTTGCCTCTTTGCGAATCAAGAGCATGTGTTGACCGCTGTGCAAGATAGTATTTTTCAGTGGAATATGACAAAAAATTGTTTTCAGTTTGTTTGTCGTGTGCCTTCGGTCGGTAGAATTCGTAATTTATATATGGGGGCAGATGGAGGAATTTGGATTGGTTCGGCAAAGGGACTTTATCGAATGGAGAAATTGTCCGGTCAGTCTCCGGTTTGTATCCTTCCGAAGGTGACAGTTTATTCATTGTTTCAGGATTCAAAAAGAAGACTTTGGGTAGCAGGCTTTCGTGATGGAATGTATCAGCTGTTGCCATCGTCCGGCAAAAATTGGATTGTCAGGAGAGATTTGCAGCTTCCTAGTAACGATGTACGCTGTTTTGTAGAAGATGATGAGGGTTGTATTTGGGCAGGTACTTTTAATGGACTTTATAAAATAGAGGATACACGTGTCGTTTCTGGATATAAAAAAGAGATTGCACCGGGAGCTTTGAGCCATTCTTCTATTTTTTCTCTTTATAAGGATCAGCAAGGCAGTATATGGGTTGGTACATATTATGGAGGTGTAAATTATTTCAATCCTGTATATGATATTTTTCAGCATTACACCGATAATCCGGAACGGGATGATTGTTTAAGTTTTGCCTATGTTGGCAATATGGTAGAAGATAAGCGAGGAGATATATGGATTTGCACGGAAGGAGGAGGATTAAATTGTCTGAATCGGGCTACAGGTAAGTTTTCTTATTACCTAAATGATTCTTCTCATCCTGAATCTTTTTTTCCTAACCTAAAGTGTATAGAGTATAACTCTGAGGAAGATTGCCTGTATATCGGTACTCATAAGCAGGGCATGCTTTGTTTTGATATTGCTTCCAAGAAGATTCGTAAGGAAGAAAGCTGGGGAAAAATGGGAGCTTCTTTTTCTGAAATTCTTTTGAAGGGCAATAGTTTGTATTTGCTGGCAGACAATGGATTATTTGTAAAATCAGGAAAGTCAGGTCCTTTAGCTTATCTTTTTCCTGATGTAAAAGAAACACATGCGGGAGGTACGGCCTTTTTTATAGATTCTCAGGAAAATGTTTGGATGGCCTTGCGTGATAAACTTATCCGTATCAGCTTGAAAGATAGCAGCGATAAATCTGTTTATTTGTACGGAGAAAATGGATTAGGGCGTTTTATCGTTTCTAAGATTGTGGAAGATAAGTCTGGAAATTTATATTTTGGAACATCAGGATCAGGTATTTATAGATATAATCCTTCAAACGATAGGTTTGTTCCTTTTTCAGAGATTGACCTTCGATATTGTTATACCTTGAATGTTACTCCTGATGGTTTTTTACTGGCTTCTGGTGAGAAGGGGCTATTCGTGTATCATCTTCAGACGGGTGAAATAAAGATTGTGGATGCAGAAAAACAGCTGCATCTTTCAGCTGTGAATGATGGATGTGGCTTGCTATGTACACGTGATGGAGAAATATTTGTAGGAGGAACTGAAGGAATGAGTACTTTTCGTCTTTCCCGTTTGTTTTCTTCTTCTCCAGCCTATAATCTTTTCTTTTCAGCTTTGGAGGTAAACAACCGGCAATTTTCAGCCGCAATGGAAGGAAGTGTACTTTCAAAGGCGCTTCCCTTCTTGAAGAAGTTGGAACTGGCGTATAATCAGAACAATCTTCAGTTGACTTTTTCTTCCAACAATTATATTGAAAGTGCCAAGCGTAATATCTATGAGTATTGTTTGGAAGGGTTTGATAAGAATTGGAATACAGCCTATAGTCATAACCTGGTATTTACCAATTTGGAGCCGGGGCATTACAAATTGGTAATTCGTGAAAAAGAAGCAGGAGATGAAAATGGCAAGCATACTATAGAACTTCCTATTTTCATACATCGTCCGTGGTGGAATACGTGGTGGGCTTATTTGACATATTTCTTTGTCTTATTTGTTATTGCGTACGAACTGTTGAGAAATTGGCGTACAAAATTGAATCTGCGTCATTCTTTGGCACAGGAAAAACTAGAGAAAGAAAAAAATGAAGAGCTAACACAAGCTAAGTTGCAGTTTTTTGCTAATATCTCGCATGAGTTTCGTACCCCATTGACCTTGATTATTTCTCAAACTGAGGCACTTTTACAAAGTCCGTCTCTTTCTCCGTATTTTCGTGTACGACTACAGAGAATATATAGGAACACGTTTCATTTTAGAGAGTTAATTTCAGAATTGCTGGATTTTCGAAAAATGGAACGTGGCAAATTGACTTTGCATGTTTGTCGGTTGGATGTGATTGCTTTCCTTCGGGAAATGACTGAAGAATTTCAGAATCAGGCTCAGGTGAAAAATATTACGTTCTCTTTCCGGGCAGACAATGAAGAAGCATGTTGCTGGGCGGATAGAAGGCAATTGAGAAAGGTTATATCAAATCTTTTGTCGAATGCATTTAAGTATACTCTGGTTGGAGGTAAAGTCGAGCTAGTCGCTGGAGTAACGGAAAAAGGTATTGAGATAAAAGTAATTGATAGTGGAGAGGGAATTCCGGAAGACTCTCTTCCATTTGTATTCGACCGTTTCTATCAGGCTGATACAAAGATGTCCTCTCCTGGAAGTGGTATAGGACTTGCCTTGGCCAAAGGTATTGTAGAACTGCATCATGGCATTATTTCAGTAAAAAGTGTGATGGGATACGGAAGTATTTTTACTGTTTTGTTGCCTGTGGAGAATCCTTTCCAGGAAGAAGATGGAGTGGTGTATGTAGAAGCGGAAGAGGCAGAAGAAACCATTCCGGTGCAGGATATGTCTGAACTATCGGGAGACTCACTTGCTTCACCGGCAGATGAAACAGAAGAGATTTTGGATAAACAAACCATTCTGCTGGTAGAAGATAATGAAGACATGTTACAGGTGCTGGTAGACATGTTGTCTCCGTTGTATAAGGTCAAAATTGCGATGAATGGTCAGGAAGGATTGGATAAAGCATTAGAAGAGAATCCTGATTTGATAATAAGTGATGTAATGATGCCGGTCATGTCTGGTACAGAGATGTGTATGAAGCTTAAGACAAATTTTAACTCAAGCCATATACCTGTGATTTTACTTACTGCCTTGACTTCTGATGATAGTAAACTAAAAGGAGTACAATGCGGAGCTGATGATTATGTTGAAAAGCCTTTTAATCATAAAATTTTATTAGGGAAAATAGCTAATATACTGCGTTCTCGTAAACTGCTGGTACAGAAATTTCAGATGAATAAGAAAGAAGAGGTTGATTCTGCGGGTGACATACAAGCATTGGCTTTGAATCCGATGGATGTAAAATTCTTGTCCCAACTGGAAACCGTGGTGAAAGAACATTTGGCGGATCCGGAATTTGATATCAATGCCTTAGCCCGTCAATTAGGAGTAAGCCGCAGTTCTTTATACAACAAGTTGAAGGTGCTTAGCGATATGACTCCCACAGAGTTTATGTTAAATGCACGTTTGAAGTATGCGTTGGACTTGCTGGAAAATCATCCGGATTTGCAGATAACGGAAATAGCTTATCAGGCAGGTTTTAATTCCCTTCGCTATTTCCGTCATTGTTTCAAAGCACGGTTTAATCAAACTCCTCAGGAGTATAGGGAGAAGAGAGGTAGCGTTTAATTTTTTCAGACTGAATAGGAACAATGGCTTTCAGGCTGAATTATATCCAATTCGCATCAGGTGGTTTTAGTCTGTAGAAGAAAGATTGAACGTCTCTCCAGTTTTCATCTGGCAGATGACAATTTTTTGTGTAAACGGATTGAATACTTTCATCCATCCTCCTTTTTCAGAATGGATAGAGATTCGTTTTACCTTCCCTTCCTGATAGTCAGCACTGACCAGGAAGCCTCCTATAGCCCTCATGTTCTGGAATGAGGCTTCTTGCCAACTTTCCGGAAGAGCAGGGAATACTCGTATTACACCTGTGTGACTTTGTAACAGCATCTCTTGGATGGCAGAAGCATAGGCAAAGTTTCCTTCTAATGTAAAGGGGCGATATGTAAAACCGGAGTACCCTTTCCGAAGCTGGTCTCCGTTTAAATGAAAACTGTTGGGAGAACAGAAGGCTTTGATAAAGATATGCAAGGAGCGTGAGGCTGCATCTCCATTGAAAAGACGCGCTTGCATGTTAGCTAACCATGTGTAGGTATAGCCCACCCATCCTTGTACACCTTGTTCTTCAAAATGATGAACAGAACGTTCCAGGAGTTTTTTTACATCTTTACCTTGGGATATATCCAGCAGCCCCAGTGGATGGAAAGCTAACAGATGCGAGAGATGGCGGTGTGTATATTTCAACGGATAATGAGGAGCAATGGTCAGCCCAGTGGAGTCTGTAGCAAAGTCTGGCCATTCTTTTAATTGTTGTTTCCAGTGAGCTGCTTCATTGGTTAGTTTCAGGCTGTCGGCCATTTCTCCAGCTGCTTGTAAGGTAAAGCGAATGCAAGCAAGGTCAAAGTTTGTGGTTTCTGTAAACCAGGCATCCGGTCGGTTATCATTGATTTCCGGTGAACTTGACAGCGGAAGTTTTCGCATTCCGTTCTTTCCTTTTTCTGAAATATTTTCAAAGTAACGGGCTGATTCTTTCACCCACGGATAGGCTTTTTCTTTCAGGAAACAAGTATCTGCGGAATATTTCCATTGTAGATAGAAGTGATGAGCTAGCCACCCGGATGTGCTTGGTTGGTGAGAGTACTGGTTCCATCCTCCCAGATTCTTACCATCGAGAGTCGATATACAAGGTACATTCAGACCTTCAACTCCGAAGAATTGCTTGGTATAATCTTCACTGTTCTGTTTGATTTTCCATAACCAGTCAGTAAAAACTTCTGATTCTTCCATGTGATTGGAGGCATAACCTGGCCAGTAGCTTAGCTGTGTGTTCAGGTCGTTATGAAAATCACCTCTCCAGGGAGGAGTTTGTCCGTTGTCGGCTGTCCATACAGCTTGCAGGCAGATAGGTGGAGCATCTTTTCGGGAAGCTGCTCCAAATTTATACATTTCCAGATACCATTGTCTCTCGAGTATTTTGTCTGGCAGGGTGATACGGCAACGACTCCAGTAGTTTTGCCACCATTGCAGGTGCACTGATAGGGCTGACTCAAAATTATCCGTATATTTTTTCATTAGACTTTCTGCGGTTTCCGGCTCACTGTACCATGTGCCTTGCGTTGTCAAGCAGTAAGTACCTTCTAAAGTCTGTTTGTTGGGATACGTCCATTTAAGTACAACTTCGTAAGCTGTTTCGCCATATAATTTTTGGTGATAGTAGATGGAATTTTCTTTTTCTCTTATTTTCCCATTTTTGTATCCTAAACGGGATAGGGAATTATGAGATTCTTTGATTCCTTTTTCCAGTTCGAATTGTGGACGTTGAAAAAAAATAGATAAAGTGTCAGGAAGATGAGTAAATTTGAAATGCCCCATCTTATCGGTTGCTCCTGTAAAGAACTGTCCTTTTGTCCCGTTTTTCCATTTGATAGTGCAGATAGCTTTGTGTATGTCAAGTTCCACACTCTTTATTTCTCCTAGTTTTTGGATACCAAATTCAATAGCTCCAGCCGGAATCTTGGTAGGAGCAATATCCTGGCTGGTTCGTGCGTCAATGAGTTTATACACTTCACTTAAATCATCCTTTTTTACGGCTTCCTGTATGAAGCGGTAAGAATAATCGGGCCCTGAGAACTCTTTGACAGGGCGAAGGTCCCACAAATCGGCACGATCTAGTGCCAGACGGAGGTTCTCTCCTTTCTGCCAGATTAATGTACCCATGATTCCGTTACCTAACGGGATACCTTCATCCCATACCAAAGGTAGCTTATCGGTATGTAGTCCATGAAAAGTATATGTATCATCTTTGGCCTGAAGGCTCTGTATTCCTGTCAATAAGAACATTGTCAAAATTAAGCGTAAAGCGATTTTCATAATTGATTTAGCTTTATGTTTTTTTAATCTAAAAGGGCTGTTATTATTTTTTACTGCTCATTTCTACTGTAATTTTAGCTTTCCCACCTTGTGCAGGGCAGGCAATTTCTAACATCGTAATACCTTTAATTGGTTTTTCACCAAGGTAAGTATTATATGCAGGGTAGGTATGGAAAGTAGTTCCTTCGGGAGAAAGAATTCGAAAATAGAATACTTTCCCATCTTTTTGAAGCTGTGCTACTGAGCCATTTATTGTAACATCGGCTTTTGTTGCTGCGGTCCAAAAAACGGTAGAGGATGTATTTCGTAGTTCCACTTCATCTTCTACTTCGATAGTATGGTCATTGATTAGCGTAAATTTACGGAACGCTTTGTGAGCCTGTACTTTGTATACTTCTGAGAGATCCAGTCGGGCATAGGGGTGTGCTGTATGCGTATTTTCTTCACATACGAAAGCCTTACCGTTGGCATATTGTGGTTGTCTGTCAATATTCAATGTATTATGTGAGAAGTTGTTGTTGCGGAAGTATTTCCAGCGGTCTCCTCCTGGTTTTCCATCCCAGAAGCCAGGTAAGGCGTAATCATCAGCCCCCAAGTCTTCTGTCCAGCACACACTATCACTTTCGATGATAAATGTGCCGCAGTCCATCTGCTGGTGTGCCTGATTGGGCAGTCCGCCTTTGGCTACGAGGAAGACGGAGCCTTTTTCTTTTCGGTTTCCGTTAAGTACAACTAAATCGTTGATACTATTGTGGTATACTTCCAGTGACGGAATATTTTCGTTCTGAGTTGGGGATGCCGGATTGAACCAAGGCAATGATAGAAAGAAAAGTTGGTGTATGGGTTGGTTTTGTTTGATAGTTTTTTCTATTTCTTTCCGGAACCATTCTGCTACTTCCGGTTGCTGATACCTCCGGCTGAAAAAGAAGAAGGCCGGTGTGTTCATAACTTCTTCAGTGCTGGCGTTCCCAAAGTTGAAACGTTGTCCGGAGGGAGTCAGCGTACGTTTATAGAAAAGAGCGGTACGTGATACTCCCGGTAGCTCTCCTATGCCTCCTTGGTCTCCCCCGTTGTCACTGACGGCTTTTAAATATAAAGAAAGATAACTATTAGTGTATCCCCAGTAAGCAGGTCCTTCATAACACACTCCATCGGGGGCAAAGTGTTTCAGGCAGTTAGGCATGTAGCGAGCAGCATTTTCCAAGATTGTTGCTGTTTCCTTTGGATAATCTTCTGCTACGGCCAGTGCTCCCAAAGTCATTCCTGTATTACATACTACATTCCAGTTAGTTTCTCTTTTAGCCCAGCTTCCAGGGCCTCCTTTCTCATATTCGCGTAATACGATGGAAATCGCATTCTTGTAGATACTTTCCTTGACTTTCTGTCGGGTACTTTCAGGAAGTGCATCAAAAAGCCAGTCATAAGCGATGGCCACAGCTGTAGTCATTTCTGCTGTATCAAGAAAATGTTTTGGATCCCAGTCTTTGTAGTCGCATATCCAGAGTAAGGTCTTATTAACAGCATCCAGGTATTTCTGCTCTCCATACAGGCGGTAAGCCAATGAAAGGGTTCCTAATCTGGTGACATAAGCCCTTGAAGTATAAAGAATGTTTCCGTATTTGTTTAAATCATAAGTTAGCTGAGGTAATACGACCATGGAGTCAGCTTTTTCTTTCAGAAAAGACGCCAGTTCTCTAGCCAGTGGATCTTTCTTGATTAGTTTTTTTACTTCTTTTTCTTCTACTTTATTGAATAGCAATCTAGGATGTGTGGATGATACATATCCAAATGCGGGAATTGTAATCCATAAAATAAGAAAGAGTGTGCACACTTTGCTTATTTTGAATATGAATGATTGTTTTCTGTTCATGGTTCTTTAATCAGTTAAACGTGTGATGTCCTTTTCTGGTTTTGGATAATGTTTTGAGGCAATATATTCTTTTGTGTCTTCCACCATTTGTGGAGTCACATCAAAATTATAGTCAGCATAGTCGCCTATATGAAATTTACCGGTTTCAAAGAATCCCCAGGCTTGGAAGAAATCGGTCAAGTCGGTTTTCAGTAAATCGCAGGACACTTTGGCGAATTCATACATATTGTGAATGGAAGCGTTTCTCGTACCTTTGTGGGGGTGGTTTCGCATATATTCCATCAGATCAGCGTAAAAATCGTTGTATCCCTTTTCTTTAGCATATAAGTATAGTTGCCAGAAAGGGACCAGCTTTTGAAATGGATCACCCACGCACATGATGAATGGTTTCTTTTCCGCCTCAAGCACTTCCTTAAATGCTTTGTCGTAGTTTTTTGATTTTGACAAGCGGCTGGGTTGTCCTGCGAGTGTGGCCACATACATGGTGAACAGGTTGTTACTTACTTCTGTCATACCTCCCCAAGTGAGTTGTGGGTTCATCTGCATAACGTGTCCGATTTCATGATTTACTCCCCAGTCTTTGTAGATGTCCGGCCCTAATGCTGATTTCATGGTGCTTTCATTACCGAGGAAGGCCACACCATCACCGTCGCGGAACATGAAATAGTTGAAGTTGACACGGGCTAGAATTCGTTTTTCAGGTACACGGTTGTATTTTAAAGCTCCACAGAACTCATACTGTTGTGTCATGATTTGGTCGTATGCCTGAGCTAGCTCTCTACCTTTTCCATAATCGAATTTTTTCAGGAACTCTACAGGATAGGCAAGTTGCATGTAGCGGGTTTTGACATCCATTACTGGACTGACTGCCTGATCAAGAAGCTTGTTCCAATCTTCATTTGTTTGTGTTTCGGCATCAAAGTAGCCGTTTACTTTTCCTGTCACAAAATGGATTGTAACACCAGGGGCAGTTTCAGGGTCATCGGCAAAATAGTCTATGTAGACATTTCCGGATTTTTCTACATGAATCACGTTGACTCCTTCATGCAAGGCAATGACCTGCTTTTTCAGTTCCCATCCTTCTGGATCTTTGGTAGGGGCAAATCCTGGTGTAGGCTGTCGCATCCAGTCTGGAATCAGCAAGTTGATTTCTCTTCCGTGCATGTCGCCTACCAATACCACATTCTCTCCTTTCTCCAGATACATACCGGTGATGTTTTCATAACGGCTATATCCGTCTGATAACTTTAGTTTATTTTGGAGAATTTTGTTGGAAGCTATTGGCCTATAAGTTTTCAACCGGTATTCTTTCTGATAGTTCCCTTTTATCATGCTTTCGGCAAGTTGCCTCATTAAGGGACTACGGAAATTGGTTAATTGTTTTTTCTTGAAATTGGGGGCAAGCTGCGAGGCTTCCCATCCGTTGAAAAATTCCAAATCTTTCAGAATTTCTTGTGTAGAATACGAGGGTTCTTGTGCAAGAAGTACACTTCCGATACAGCAGTAAGTTGCCAATGTCCATGTGCGTAATGTTTTCATGTTCTTATAGTATTTTGAATAGATACAAAAATAGGACTAAATCAGAGAAAAGAGGGGGCTTCGTTGTCCAAATCAAGCTACATTTCTGTGTAAGGTTCTGATTTTAAGTATTTCGCTTAGTGTTAAAACTCAAAGACTAGACAGACGTGTGTTTTTGTTTGGACGCAAATGTATCCTGTCTGATGGATGTATTTTCTAGTTTTGCACAAAACCTTAAAATAATTAAGTTTTATGTATCAGTCTAAAAAAGAAAAACGCACGTCGTATGGAAGCCTTTCTTGTTGGCTTTTGGGAGGAGCTTTGTGTTTAGTGGGGCACACCGCTTATGCTGATTCTAGTTATAATATGGAAAGCCTTTCAGAGACTTCTTCATTTATGGTATCACAACAGAATGTACGAACTATTTCAGGAACGGTTACTGATAAATCTGGAGAACCAATTATTGGGGCAAATGTATTGGTAAAAGGAACCTCTCAAGGTATTATCACCGATTTGGATGGTAACTTTACGCTAAATAACGTACAAGAGAATGCGGAATTAGTCATTAGCTACATTGGTTATAAGGAACAGACCATCAAAACTGGAAATAAAACTAATTTTACAGTTAAGCTGGCTGAAGATACGGAGTTGATAGATGAAGTGGTAGTGGTAGGTTATGCTTCCCAGAAAAAGGTGAACTTGACAGGTTCTGTATCTTCAGTCGATATGGGAGAAATTGCAGAGAAACGTCCGATTACCAACCTTTCTTCTGGATTAGCAGGTATGGCTGCCGGTGTGTCTGTTACTTCTTCAAGCAATAAACCGGGTGATGATAATGGAAGTATTCTAGTACGTGGTCAAGGTACCCTGAACGATTCTTCTCCTTTGGTGATTATCGATGGTGTGGAAAGTAATATCAATACAGTGGCTCCTCAGGATGTGGAAAGCATGACTGTATTGAAAGATGCCGCTTCGGCTTCCATTTACGGTTCACGTGCTGCTAATGGAGTTATTTTGATAACAACCAAGAAAGGAAAACAGGGAAAGGTTAATATTGATTATACAGGTTATGTTTCTTTGGAATCTATTGGCAAGACGATTGATCCAGTGTCAGATTATGCTACTTATATGGAATTGATGAACGAAGCCTATGTAAATAGTAATAAACCTGCACGTTTTTCTGAAGAAACTATTAAGGCTTGGAGAGATGATGCTGGGCAAAATCCTTTGAAATATCCGAATACAAACTGGATAGATGAGGTGTTCCGTACTGGAGTGGCAACAAACCATAATTTATCTGTAAGCGGCGGTTCGGAAAAGGCATCTTATTATACCTCTTTTGGATATAATAACAATCCGGGTGTGATGGAAAATGCCGGTTATGAAAGATATAGTTTTCGTACTAATTTGGAACTTCGTCCGACTAAATGGTTGAGCTTAGGAACTCGTTTAAATGGCTATTTGGCCAATATTGATATGGGACAAGACCGTGTGGATGATGTGTTCACATACGGAGTGGCCAGTACACCTGGCATGGTGCTGCGTCATGACGGACGGTTTGGTGGTATGCAGAATCCGGAGGATGACCCTCAGGCAAATAATCCATTGCAAAAACTATACCGGGAAATCGGAGAAAAAAAGGAGCGCAATTTCAAGGCACAGTTTTTTGGAACAATTACTCCTTTGAAAGGACTGAGTATCTCTGGCTCGTATTCATACGAATTGACCGATAAGGACAATTGGAAAAAGACGAATCTGCTTGATATGTGGAACTTTGCCACAGACCAGATTGTGCAGAAGGACAGTCGTCGGGATTATGTGTCTAATGACAACCGGAAGATAGAACGTATCTTTATGGATGGAGTGATACGTTATGAAAACAGATTCCTGGATAACCGTTTGGATTTGAATGTAATGTTGGGTGCCAGTCAGGAAATGCGGCGTGACCGTAGTTTCAGTGCCCAGCGCTATGACTGGGTTGATTCTTCTGTGGATGTGATTAATGGTGCTACAGGCGAATCAACTACAAGTGGTTCTCATTCGGAATGGGCTATGCGCTCTTTCTTCGGACGTATTAACCTGGGATGGGCAGATAAGTATTTGTTAGAATTGAATTTGCGTGCAGATGCTTCTTCTCGTTTTACAAAAAATAATCGCTGGGGATATTTCCCGTCTGTTTCTGCAGGTTGGCGTATGGATCAGGAAGCATTCATGGAAGGTACAAAAGGATGGTTGGATGCCTTGAAGTTACGTGCATCTTACGGTGAATTGGGAAATAATTACCTGGCATCTGAGTATCAGTCTGTTCCTTCTTATGCTCAGGCTAATTATGTGTTAAACGATGGACTGCAGATTGGTATGGCACAGACATCGCTGGCCAATATAAACTTGACATGGGAAAGTACAGCAGTGACTAACGTGGCTGCAGATTTTGCTGTTTTGAATAACCGTCTGTCAGGTACATTGGAATACTTCTATAAAAAGACTTCGGATATTTTGATTAATTTGCCTGCACCGCTGGTACATGGTGATGCTTCAATTCCTACTCAAAATAGTGCGAAAGTCGTAAATAAAGGCTTTGAACTGACATTGAATTGGGCTGATAAAATTAATGACTTCCATTACAATGTAGGCATGAACATGACTTTCGTAAATAATAAGGTGACGAAGTTTAAAGGAGATGAACCTAGCATTAGTGGAAGTAAGATGATAAAAGAAGGTTATCCAATCAATGTACAGTATATATTGGTGGCCGACCGTATCGTACAGACACAAGAGGACTTGGATTATGTGCAGTCTTTGGTAGATAATGCTCCTATAGGAAAAGATGGTAAACAGGTAAATCCTTTCCAAACATATAAAAGACCAGAATTAGGAGATGTATTATATAAGGATATGGATGGAAACGGTATCTTTAATGATGATGACCGAGTACCTTTAGGCTATGGCGACACTCCTCGTTTGATGTATAACTTTACATTAGGATTTGATTGGAAGGGTTTTGATTTCTCTACCGTGCTTTCTGGTACAGGTAGCCAGAAAGAGGTATATACTACCATGCGTTCTACTTATGTAACTTATGGAAATCAAATTAGTCAGGAAGTTGCAGATGGATGTTGGCATAAGGGAGTTACAGATGCTACTTTCCCAAGATTGTTGACAGGAGATGGACGTAATACCCGTGCTAGTACGCTTTGGCAGACAGATAAGCGGTATTTTAAAATTCGCAATATCCAGTTGGGATATACACTGCCTGAAAAATGGGTGAAAGCAGCTTCCCTGAGCAGGGTACGTTTGTTCTGTAGTTTGGAAAACTTCTTTACTTTCACTGATTATGCTGGTATGGATCCGGAGACAAATAAATTTACTTATCCTTCCATGCGTCAGGCATCATTCGGACTTAATGTGTCATTTTAAATAAGATTTGTGATATGAAAAAATATATATTATTGTTCGCTGCTGCGGGGTTGCTTACTGGCTGTTTTGATTTGGACCAGCTTCCGCATGATAAGTTGAATTCAGGAACGTTTTGGAAAACGGAAAATCATGCTCATCAGGGAATGATGAGTATTTATAACCAGATGAAAAAAGAAAACGTATTTGGAGCGTATTTCTGGCAAGATGGACTGGGAGAGATTGGGTATGGAATGAACGAAACTGTGATAGAAGGCACTTATACAGACCGTACCTCGGTGATAGAAAATAAATTTAAAGATACGTATGGAGGTATTGCACGGGCGAATGCTTTGCTTCGGAATATTGATGGAGTAGATATGCCGGAAGAACAAAAAGCCATCTATAAGGGAGAAGCTAAATTTATGCGTGCATTGTATTATTTCCATCTGTTAGATTTTTATGGTGGGGTACCTTTGTATGATGAAACTACCGTAGCAGAAGAAGAGTATATGGAGATGAAGAAACCTCGTTCTACTGTAGAAGAAACACGGAAGTTTATTTTGGATGATTTGCAGGAAGCTATCAATGTGTTGCCGGTGCATTGGGAACAGACGGAATACGGGCGTGCTACCCGAGGAGCTGCTGTTGCTTTACGAGGAAAAGTGAAACTGTATGCAAAGGATTATCCTGGAGCTGCGGCCGACTTTGAAGAAATTGTAAATGACCCGGATGGAAGAGGATATAATTATGGATTGTATCATAGTTATGCTAAATTGTTTACACCAGAAGGAGATTCCAGCAATGAAATGATTTTTGCTATTCAGAATATGGGAGGGACAGGAACAGAATATGGAATGGCCTTTGGCCTTCGTCTGGGAAGCCGTTCTTCCTATGGAGGTGGATGGAATAACTGTATTCCTACCGATATATTGGCAGATATGTATGAGAACAATGACGGGTCTCCTTTTAGTTGGGAAGATTGGATTCCAGGATTTACTTCTTCACCGGCAATTCAGAAAGAAACCTTTTTAGCTACTTTGAGTGAAGAGGATGGAACGGTTGCGCAATATCCTAAAAAGAAAGACATGCTTCGTCAAATGTATGAGCAGCGTGACCCAAGAATGGAGATGACATTGATTACTCCTTATTCTCAGTATTATGGATGCAATGGAACAGTTCCGAAAATGATGGAGTTTGTAGTGGCTCCGGGTACCAATGAGAACAAAGGGCAAATCCGTAACAATCGTGGTTGGTATGATTACCTGTGGCGGAAATTTGTGCCAGAAGGTGACATGAATGGTACTTTGACCAATCGTGAACATGTGCCTATTAATTTCCCGTTGATTCGTTATGCAGATGTATTGCTGATGCTGGCTGAATGTTATAACGAAATGGACAAACCTGATGAGGCTATTGCGTTGATTAATCGTGTACGTAATGAACGTGATGATGTAAAGATGCCTTCCTTGTCAAGGACTGGAGAAAATAGTGATTTGAGAGCTTCTACTAAGGAGGAGATTTTTGAACGGATTGTGCATGAAAGAGCGATTGAGTTAGCATGTGAAGGACACCGTTTTGGGGATTTAAAACGCTGGGGACTTTGCGAGGAAAAATTGAATTTCACTTATGATGATCTTTTAGGAGGGCCTCGTTATAATCGTGTGTTTAATGAACGTGATTATTTATGGCCTCTTCCAGCAAAAGAATATGAGAGTAACCCTAATCTGGGAGAACAAAATCCTGGATGGTAATATAGACAGAGTATTATTTGATAAATTGACACTAAAACCATGAAAAAGAAGAAAACGATACTGACTATTGCTTTAAGTTTCTGCGCTTTGGGATTTTCCCAGGCGCAGGATGTAGAAAAAACATTTATTCGGGAAAATATGGAGTTTGCAGCCCGACAATATGAATTGATGCTGAAGACTCCGGCTCAAGGAAAAGAAGGAAAAGGAGTGATGCCGCATAGTCTGCGTAAAGATGGTACGGTTTCAAAGGGAAGCATTTATTTGTGGACGGCCGGTTTCTTCCCCGGCTCTTTATGGTATGTTTCTGAATACCTTGATAATAAGCCTCTGCAAGATTCAGCTTTGGTCTACACAAAGAAAATGGAACCTATGAAAACCTTTACGGACAATCATGACATAGGTTTTATGATGTACTGCAGCTATGGAAATGCCAACCGGTTTGAGCCAAAGCCTGAATATAAAGACATTCTGGTGGAATCAGCACGTTCGCTTTGTACGCGTTTCCGTCCGAAGGCAGGAGTGATTCAGTCTTGGAATGGATTCCGTTCCTGGCACGGTGACAAGGTATATGATTTTCCTGTCATTATTGACAATATGATGAACCTGGAACTGCTGTTTTATGCTTCTAAGGTGACAGGTGATGATTCTTTCCGAAAGGTAGCTATTTCTCATGCAGAAAATACGATGAAAAATCAGGTACGTGATGATTATAGCTGTTTCCATATTGTATATTATGACAAAGAAACAGGAAAACCGATTAAGGGAGAAACTTCTCAGGGATATTCTGACAACTCAGCCTGGTCAAGAGGACAGGCATGGGGTATCTACGGGTTTACGATGTGCTATCGTGAAACAAAGGACCCACGTTTCTTGAAGACGGCTGAGAAGATGGCTGATTTTTACTTGGATCATCCGAATCTTCCTTCCGATAAAGTGGCATGGTGGGATTTCAATGCACATCAGCCGGGATATACCCCGGGTGTGCGTTCAAATGCCAATAATGTAGTTACTAACTACCGTGATGCTTCTGCTGCAGCATGTACGGCTTCTGCCTTGTTGGAACTGAGCACCTATGTGAAAGGCAGCCAAAGTGCCAAATACCTGGAAGGCGCTAAAACTATTTTACATTCATTGGGAAGTAAAAAATATCGTGCAGAATTAGGAAAGAATGGTAATTTTATTCTGATGCATAGCACGGGGGCAATTCCGCAGAATTCTGAGATAGATGTACCTTTGACGTATGCGGATTATTATTTCTTAGAAGCTCTTTATCGATATGATTTATTGTTGAATGGGCAATCTTTATTTTAGCTGAAAATTCATACTCGGTTTGCCGGATTTGGCGAACTGAGTATGTTTTTGTTAAATTTGTAGGAAAAAGTAATATTTAAAAGAATATGCGGAAATTTTATTTTTTAGTTGGGCTATTATTAGTGGCTTTTTTGTGTACAGTTTCTGATGTACAGGCACGTAACAAAAAGAAAGAGGTAGTGGCTGAGCAGACAACCGGTGCTCAGGATCGTGCCCAGTGGGTGAAATGGCTTTGGAAAATTTCTTATCCTGTAATTCATAATCTGGCAGAAGGTACACTGCACAAGAATATGCCGGTTGAGACAGCTAGTGGCGAAACGAAGGGGTATGATGAAATGACTCATTTGGAAGCGGTAGGCCGTACGCTGGCCGGAGTGGCTCCCTGGCTGGCTTTGCCCGATGATGATACAGAAGAAGGTAAGTTGCGCAAGCAGATGCGGGAAGAGGTGCTGAAAGGTTTGAAGAATGCAGTAGATCCCAATTCTCCCGATAAGCTGAATTTTACCAAACATGCACAGCCTATTGTGGATGCGGCTTATCTGGTTCATGCTTTCCTGCGTGCTCCCGAGGCACTGTGGAAACCGTTGGATGAGGTTACCAAGCAGCGTTATATTGATTCTTTCAAAGCCCTGCGCGACAGAACGGGAGCGTATAATAACTGGCTGTTGTTTACGGGATTGACAGAATCCTTCTTGCTCCAGCAGGGAGAAAAAGCTGACCAGTTTCGTCTTCGTGTCTCAAAAAATAAAATCCAGGAATGGTATGTCGGCGACGGATGGTATAGCGATGGCAGTAAGTTCAGTATGGATTACTATAACTCGTATGTGTTGAATCCTATGATGGTGGCTATGCTGGAAACATTGGTTCCTTTCCGCTGGGCTAGCCAGAAAGAATACGAACAAGCTTTGCGTCGTATGGTTCGCCATGCAGAGTTTTGTGAACGTATCATAGGCCCTGATGGGACTTATCCGGCTTTTGGACGTTCTGTAACTTATCGTACAGCTGCCTTCCAGTCATTGGCCGATGCGGCTCTTCGGGAAAAATTGCCTGAATTTATTAAGCCGGCTCAGGTGCGTTGCGCGTTGACTGCCGTACATCGTAATATGTATGAGGGCAATCAGAATTTTGATAAAGAAGGCTGGCTGGTTTTAGGATTTAACGGTCATCAGCCGGAAGCTGCAGATGGATATACTTCTACTGGAAGTTTATACATGGCAACTTTGAGCTTTCTGCCTTTAGGACTTCCAGCTGATAATCCATTCTGGACAGATGAACCGGCAGACTGGACAACAAAGAAGGCTTGGAAAGGGGAGAAGATTCGTAAGGATTACAAGGTGGAATATTGATAATTTTGTGAGGCTATGAAAAGATTTTTGTTTCTATGTATGTGGGGATTGGGTATGAATGTATCTGGTCAGTCTTCTTTTCAGATAGACCACGGTCCCTATTTACAAGAAATGAGACAAGATGGAGTTACGGTTGTATTCCATACTTCAAAGTCTTCTTTTTCCAAGTTGGAAGTGCGGAAGCGGGGTAGCTCTGCTTTACAGAGCTATTATGAGACTGCTCATGGATTGAGAAATGCGGATGCACAGTTCTTTAAGATTCGTACTGAAGATTTAAAGGCTGGAACAGAGTATGAATATCGTATTTGTACAAAAGAAGTCAAGTCTTTTCAGCCTTATAAAGTGGTGTTTGGAGATAGTTTGACTTCAAAATGGTATTCGTTTAAAACCATTGACCCTCATCAGAAAGGAGCGAGTATCTTCATTACCAGTGATATTCATAACCGTCCAGAGCTATTAGAGAAGCTATTGCGTTATTGTGATTATCAGACTTGTACTTCTTTCTTCTATGCAGGAGATATGATGAATTATATGGAGAAGTCAAGCAATGAAAATCCTTTTTCGGCATTTATTGATACCAGCGTAAAACTTTTTGCATCATCTGTTCCTTTTGAAGTGGTTCGTGGCAATCATGAAACCCGTGGTAATCTGGCACGCACATTTCCTTCTTATTTTCCCAAAAGTGACGGAAAAGTGTATGGAAGTTATTTATTGGGAGATGTGATGGTTGTAATGCTCGATTGTGGAGAAGATAAGGCTGACTCTCATCCAGTGTATGCTGGTTTTACTGATTATTCTGCTTATCGGGTGGAACAACGGAAGTGGCTGGAAGCGTTGGTGAAGAGTAAGGAATATAAAAAGGCTCGGTATCATATTGTGATTTGTCATTTCCCTTTGGCGATTCCGGAAGAAGAAGCAAAGAAAAATGTTTTCTGGGGCTGGAAGGAGGTTTGTGATACTTTTTTGCCTTTGCTGAACAAGGCGGATGTGGATTTACTGGTTTCCGGACATACTCATCGTTTTTTCTATCACGCACCTAATACGGTAGAAAATAGTTTTCCTATGCTTGAACAGGGATATGATTCTGCCGTGCGGTTAGATCTGTCTGATGGTAAAATAAGTATGAAGGTGGTAAATAAAGACGGAAAGGAAATTTATGATAAGACTTTGAAAATCAAATAAATTTGCTTTCTGTTCTTAGTCGGATTTATCTTTCCCAAAGAGTGAGAAAATATTCTGTATGAATAAAATGAGAATTTAATAGGTATTTTAATTTTATCTGTCTGAAAAAACGTACTTGCGTTTGTGTGAGAATGCAAGTGCGTTTCAATCAAAACGCCTAAGAGTTTTACTTCAAACGCTTAGGCGTTTTATTGTAAACGTTTAAGCGTTTGAAGTGAGGTGTACTGAAAATAGTGGTCAGTTTGAAGATTGATTCCTGACTAAGTTGACAGGTTTGTGAGGCGCATAAAAAAACAGCTCTGGAAAGTTCCAAAGCTGTTTTTTTATACTTGATTTGTAATTGCTTATTTCAAGCGAGCTAATGTTTCCTTGATACGACGCATAGCTTCTACGATGTTTTCGTCAGAAGTTGCATAGCTCATACGGATGCATTCAGGTGCACCGAAAGAAGTTCCGCCTACGCAAGCCACGTGACCTACTTCCAACAGGTACATAGCCAGATCGTCTGCGTTGTTGATTACACGGTCACCATCTTTCTTGCCGAAGAAAGAATCACATTTCGGGAAGAGGTAGAAAGCTCCCTGCGGGAAGTTTACTTCGAATCCCGGAATTTCCTTCGCCAGTTTTACAATCAGGTCGCGGCGGCGTTCGAATGCCTTACGCATTTCTTCTACCGGAGCTTGAGTACCAGTGTAAGCAGCTTCAGCAGCTTTCTGTGATACAGAGCATGGACCTGAAGTATATTGTCCCTGCAGTTTGTTTACACCTTTTACAATCCATTCCGGTCCGGCAATGAAACCGATTCTCCATCCGGTCATGGCGTATGCTTTAGACACACCGTTTACAATCACTACGCGGTCTTTGATTTCTGCAAATTGAGCAATGCTCTGGTGCTTGCCGATGTAGTTGATGTGTTCGTAAATTTCGTCAGCGATAACGATTACACGTTCGTGTTTAGCCAATACTTCAGCCAGTCCCTGTAATTCTTCTTTGGTGTATACTGAACCAGTCGGGTTAGACGGAGAGCAAAGAATCAGGGCACGAGTGTTCGGAGTGATGGCAGCTTCCAGCTGAGCAGGAGTAATCTTGAAATCCTGTTCGATACCGGCACGTACAATGACAGGAGTACCTTCTGCCAGTTTCACCATTTCCGGATAGCTCACCCAGTAAGGAGCCGGAACGATTACTTCGTCACCTTTGTTGATCAAAGCCATGATGGTGTTGCAGACAGACTGCTTGGCACCGTTTGCACAGCTGATTTGAGCGGCTGTATATTCCAGACCGTTTTCATTTTTCAATTTTGCCACGATGGCGTTGCGCAAAGCCGGGTATCCGGCAACTGGAGAATAACGAGAGTAGTTTTCGTCAATAGCTTTTTTAGCGGCTTCCTTAATGTGATCCGGTGTATTGAAATCCGGTTCTCCCACGCTCAGATTGATTACGTCAACCCCCTGAGCTTTAAGTTCACTACTTTTCTGTGACATAGCCAATGTAGCTGAAGGCGACAGGCTATTCAAACGATCTGAAAGTTGGTTCATGTTATTGTGTTATTAAAGTTGGAAATTTTTTGCAAAAGAAGCTAATTTCTTCCACATATAAAAGAAATTAGCTTCTAAAAAGGTTTATTTTCTGTCTCCAAGTATCCGGAGAAGGTAAATGAACAGGTTGATGAAGTCGAGATACAGTGTCAAGGCTCCCATCAGGGCAATTTTCTGTGTGGTTTCGTTGACTTCAATGTCATCGTGCGACAGGAGTTGCTTGATTTTTTGTGAATCGTAGGCCGTCAGTCCCACAAAGAGTAGCACACCGATATAGGAAATAATCATGTCCATCATCGAGTTGTGCAGGAACATGTTGACCAGCGAAGCGATAATCAGTCCGATGACTCCCATCAGGCAGAGACTGCCGATACGGGTAAGGTCTTTCTTAGTGATGTATCCGTAGAGGGCGGTTACTCCGAATGTACCGGCTGTCACGAAGAAAGTGGTAGCGATGGAACTTAACGTGTAAATCAGGAACAAGACGGACATCGTGACACCGTTCAATACCGAATAGGCGATAAACAGGAGAGTGGCCGTGGTGAAACTGATTTTGTGTATGCGGGCAGAAAGATACATTACCAGTCCTACTTCAGCAATCAGCAATCCCCAGAACATGATGGAGTTCTGCATGATGGCTTCAATCAGGGTGTACGACTTGGCTATGTACATGGCTACAAAGCCCGTGATGACGAGTGCCAGTGTCATCCACAGATATACGCTGCGGAACAAAGCAGTCTGGGCTGCCTTGCTGGCATAGCTTTTTACTAAATTATTTGTTTCCATAATTCTTCTTAATTATTTATTGAAATGTAGGGTATGTCCCATTCTTTCTTTTTTGGTGTGCAGGTAACGCTCGTTGTATGGGTTGGGAGTAACTTCAATAGGTACGTTTTCTACAATCTCCAGTCCGTAAGCTTCCAGTCCCACACGTTTTACCGGGTTGTTGGTCAGCAGGCGCATTTTGTGGATACCGATTTCACGCAAAATCTGAGCACCTACTCCGTAGTCGCGTTCGTCGGCTTGATGTCCCAGGCAGATGTTGGCGTCTACCGTATCCATTCCTTCTTCTTGCAACTTATAGGCTTTCATTTTTTCCATGAGTCCGATGCCACGTCCTTCCTGGTTCAGGTAGATAATGGCTCCCTTTCCTTCTTTTTCAATCTGTTCCATGGCTTTGTGCAACTGGTCGCCGCAATCACAGCGCATAGAGCCGAAGATGTCGCCGGTAGCACATGAAGAATGTACACGTACCAGTACCGGTTCGTCTTCCGAGAATGTACCTTTAATTAAAGCGACATGTTCCAGACCGTTGCTTTTCTGACGGAATGGAATCAGGCGGAAATGACCGTGTTCGGTAGGCATGTCTACTTCCACTCCTTTTTCTACCAGTGATTCCTGTTTCAGGCGGTAAGCGATGAGGTCGGCAATGGAAATCAGTTTGAAACCGTATTCGTCGGCCATCTTTTTCAGTTCCGGCAAACGGGCCATGGTACCGTCTTCATTCATAACCTCCATCAGGGCAGCTGCAGGATATAAACCGGCCAGGCGTGCCATGTCTACGCAGGCTTCTGTATGTCCGGCGCGGCGTAATACACCTTTTTCTTGTGCATACAAGGGGTTGACATGTCCCGGGCGACCGAATGTTTCCGGTTTGGAAGTCGGGTCAGCCAAGGCACGGATGGTTGCAGCACGGTCGGCAGCCGATACACCTGTAGTACATCCCTCCAGTTTATCGATGGTAACGGTAAACGGAGTTCCTAATACAGAAGTATTGTTGGATACCTGATGCGGTAAATCCAGTTCCTCGCAACGTGATATAGTGATAGGGGCGCAAAGTACACCTCTTGCATGTTTCAGCATGAAATTTACTTTTTCCGGGGTAATCAGTTCTGCAGCCACTACCAGGTCGCCTTCATTCTCGCGGTCTTCGTCGTCTACGATGATGACGAATTCTCCTTTGCGGAAATCTTCGATTGCCTCTTCAATTGTATTCAGTTTGATTTTCTCCATAATGATATTGATAGTTTTAGAATGTTGTTTTGATTCTTTCTTGTATGTCGCGGCTATTCTTGACAATGGTTTTCAAATCCTTGTCCAGGCGCACGCGATAGCGCCAGATGTTCAGCCAGATAAGCAGTCCGGCCGGAACAATGATTCCAATCAGCAGGTTCAGCCAGCGGTTGTCTGATACGCTCTTGTGAGCTTTTACAGATAAGAACGGATAATTGTTCAATAAGTTCAGCAATACTCCGTCCTTCGTATTGGACATCTCTTCTACGAGTCCTTCCATTTGCAGACTGATTTCCCTGATGGCATCATCATGCTTGTTGTTGGTAAACACCTGATAATAATTCGGTGGTCCTAATAACTTATGGTTTTCTCCGTAAGTTTCACATTCCAGACAAAGTTTGTCTAGATCCTGATAGATGCGGGTATAGTCTGGTGTGTGGATAATAACCTCTTTCTTGAAAATGTGGCGTGATACTCTTATTCCGAACAGCTTGCGGAAGAAGTTTACATACACGTCGATGTTGAATACCACAGAGTCCTTGTTTGATTTGTAAGTAAGGAAACCGCCTAACGGAGCCAGTATGATGGTACTCATCCATGTACCTAACACGATGTTCATCTCTCCACTTTTGGCCACACGCGTAGCTCCGGAGTCGATAATGTAGTAAAGCACGAAAATCAACACGGAAATGACGACTGGCATACCCAGTCCTCCTTTACGGATGATGGCTCCCAAGGGGGCTCCGATAAAGAAGAAAATGATACAAGCCAGTGAAAGAGTTATCTTTTTATGCCAGTCCGACTGATGACGGCGGATGTTGCTGTCAGCATCTCGGGTCATATAACTCTTCATGTTCCAGTCCGACATGAGCGAAGAAAGGCGCATTTCTGTCGTATTCAGTGTTTTCAGCTTTTGGGCAGAAGTCATACCGTTCAGAATACTGTCTGTATTGATAACGGCAAGATGTTCTTTCTCCATTTTTGTAGAGTCTGTTTTGGAAAGAACAGGTTTCCGGTAAGTCGTTTTCATGGCATCCGAATACATGGCGCGTCCCACACTGTCGGCATACATGTTGAGTGAGTCGATAGCCAGGGAAATTTCGTTCATGTTCTTGATGTCCGAACGCTGGTTCAGGAAGTTACCGTCCACCATTTCAAAGTTCGTATCAAAAGCAATCAGGGTATGCTTTTCCTTGAACGTTTCTCGGCGGTAGGGAACGTTGCGGGAAATGACGGACTGTGATTTCAGATTCTCAAATTGCTCTCCGTTGTACAAGTGCAGATACAAATGTTTTTTGTCTGCTGTCAGTTCCAGCTTACCTTCTTCTGCCCAGATGATATGGGCGTTTTCAAATCCGTCAGAGAAGTTGTAAATCAGAATGTCTTTCAGAATGCCTGTATCACGGTCTTTTTTCTTTACGTAGATGTTGTATCCCTCAATATCACTGTAAAACACCCCTTCCGGAATATCCACTTCCGGCGATTTTTGCTTCATGGATACCAGCAGTGTCCAAAGCTCTTTCTGTGCCTTGGGGCCGATGACATTCTGAAAGAAGAATGACATGACACCTAAAAACATGCAAAACAATACAACCGGACGAATAATGCGAAACAAAGGAATTCCTGCTGCCTTCATGGACAGAAGTTCGTAGCGTTCTCCAAAGTTACCGAAAGTCATCAGAGCGGCCAGCAGAATAGCCAGCGGAAGAGACAACGGAATCAATGTCAGTGCCGATAAAAAGAAAAACTGGGCAAGAACATTGATTTCCAAACCTTTTCCGACCAATTCATCGACATATCTCCATAGAAACTGCATCATGAAAATGAAAAGGCAGATAAAGAATGTCCCGGAAAAGAGCAGCAGAAAACTCTTTAAAACGAATATATCAAGTTTTTTTATGCGTAGCATTCCTGTCTTATATTATCAGTATGCAAAAGTAGCACAAAAAACGGACAGCAAAATAAAGTTTTGTATATTTTATAGATTTATACTCCGAAAACTCTCTTTAAGGTTTCGATTTGTGAATCCCAAAGGTTGCGTACATCCTCTTCTTCTCCCGGTTCTGCAAAATCTGTAACTTCCAGTGTGTGGTCAGTTGTCAATTCATTGTAATGGATTTTCAGTTCAAAATAGCTTTTGGCTTCTTCATCGTCCAGCCAGTGGAAGCGGATAAAAAATTCAGGCCGGCTGTTTACCACAATAGCTTGACGTGTTTCTGTTTTTCCCCAGCGAAAAGTGTAGGTTTTTCCTTCTTTGGTTACGCGGTCGGCAAACCAGCGTTCCAGACCAGCCGTACTGCTGATGGCATTCCATATAATGACGCTTGAAGACGGATTGAGCGGATATTCGATTTGTGTTTTTCTTTTCATGATGTTTCTTGTGTTTTTATTTGTATTTTTTAGCAACGGCGGCAAATTAAAGTATTTTTTTGTTTACTCCATAATGATTGAAGAGTTTTTTTCAGCTTTTTTCTTCGCTTTTAAGAACTTGTGAGGTGGAAAGACTGTCAGCAAAAACTATTTGATATTATTTTTCAAATAAATAATATGCTTGTATTTCAGGTGGTTATTGTTATGTTGGAGAAGAAATTGTCGGGAATTTATTAGAAAAAAGAGTAAAAAAGAGAGGATAAATTTGCGTAATTCAAAAACTTGCTCTATCTTTGCACCCGCAATCACGAAATGATGGCGGGATAGCTCAGCTGGTTAGAGCGCATGATTCATAATCATGAGGTCCCCGGTTCAATCCCGGGTCCCGCTACAAAGAAAGATTTTTAGACTGTTGAGAGGCTTCCACTCTTGGCGGTCTTTTTTAAAGAAACCGATGGCGGGATAGCTCAGCTGGTTAGAGCGCATGATTCATAATCATGAGGTCCCCGGTTCAATCCCGGGTCCCGCTACAAAGAAGGCATTTAAGAGTAACATCTTAGATGTCTTTTTTTGTTGGGTTCGGAGATAATCTGGTTCAATGCAAAATTTCTTTATTCTTTCTCCAGTAATACATCCAGCCATATACATCGGCTAATGCCCATCCGATAGGGATTGCCCACCAGATACCGTGTACTCCAATGGAAGGGATGGCAGCCAGTGCATAGGCCAACACTACTCGGGTTCCTAAAGAGAGAATCGTCAAAATGATGGACATTTCCGGTTTGCAGACGGCTCTGTAGAATCCGTACCATAAAAATAAATACCCAATACCGAGGTAAAAACTGCCTTCTATCCGCAAGTATTCAGTACCGATACGGATAATTTCCGTTTCTTCAGGAGAGATGAAGATTTGCATCAGTTGCGGTGCAAACAGGAAGATTGCCAATGAGAGAAGCAGGCAGAAGAGAGTGGTTATTCCAAATGCACTTTTTATACCTTTCAGAATGCGGGCATTTTTGCCGGCCCCGTAGTTTTGTGCAGTGAAAGTAGAGAAGGCGTTCCCGAAATCTTGTACAGGCATATAGGCGAACGAATCAATCTTTACGGCTGCTGTAAAAGCGGCCATGACAGCTGTGCCAAAGCTGTTGACAAGGCCTTGAACCATGAGGATACCGAAATTCATGACAGATTGCTGGATGCAAGTCAGTGAGGCGTATGAAAAGACTTGTTTCAGGAGCTGCCTGCTGACCTTGAAATCCTTTTTGGAGAGTCTGGTTTCAGGAACTTTTTTCCAGCAATAGAAGCATAAGCCCATGGCTGAAACTGCTTGAGAAATGATGGTCGCTGCCGCAGCTCCTTCTATTCCGTAATGAAGTTTCACAATAAACCATATATCCAGCACAATGTTTAATACCACGGAAATGGCTAAATAAATAAGAGGAGTCAGTGAATTACCCAATGCACGTAAGAGATACGCGTAGTAATTATAAAGATAAACAAACCAGATTCCCATAAAAATGATTTTCAGGTAGTCGTAGGTCATATCCTGCAACTCCTGTGGAGTTTGCATGAGGGTGATGATATCTTGTATATAGTAGCAAGAGAAGGCGAATATAATCAGTGTGGAAGTTCCTGTAATCAGTAGGGAAGCAGCTTGTGTACGTCGCAGGCTTTCGTAATCCTTAGCTCCGTAACGCATGGAGAACAATGCGCTGCATCCCATGCACAATCCGATGAAGATGGAGGTGATAAAGACCATGAGTGTGTATGAAGACCCCACAGCGGCTAAGGCTTTTGCTCCCAATGTCCTTCCGATGATGAATGTATCGGCAATATTGTATCCTTGCTGGAGCAAGTTTCCTAAAATAAGCGGATAGGCAAGGTTGAGCATGCTTTGTGTGATGCTGCCTGAAGTAAGGTCCTGCGTGCGATTGGTCTGCATAGTGGTAATTGGAACATAAATAAAAATGGATTTAATAAACCTCTTTTCCGGTTTTATTAAATCCATTCTCGTGTGCGCCTGATAGGACTCGAACCTACACGTCTCACGACACCAGATCCTAAGTCTGGCGCGGCTACCAATTACGCCACAGGCGCATGCAGAAATGTGTATTTCTGTTTTGCGAGGGCAAAGATAGGAAGAATTTTCATATTCTCCAAATACAGCACCTTAATTCTTTAACTTTTTGATGGCGGTTTCGATGATAGTATCTTTTCCTTGCTGCATATCTTCGCTGGTCATATCTACTTTTACATCCGGTTCGATGCCGAATTCCAGCTGGTTCATGTCCGGGTCGAACATCGGGCTGGCAGAGAAACGGATAGACCATCCGTTGGGGATTTCTGAGCTGAAGGGGAGACCTGAGCCTCCTCCGGTGGTATCTCCCATAGTCGTTACATTGGGAAATTGACGCATGGTATTCACAAAGTCGTTTGTGGCACTGTAAGAGCGGCGATTGGTTAATACCACTGCCTTTTTCTGCCAGCGGATACTGTTGGACGGTTCCTGATATACAGGTTCAGGGTCCGAGAAATCATTATGGCCCGGACCTGTTTTATGGCAAATGTAGCCGACCAGTACTTTCTCATTTGTAAACCGTGCGGCCAGTTTCTGTGCCGTAGTCAGGTTACCTCCTCCGTTGTTACGTACGTCGATAATCAGTCCGTCACAAATCTCCAGTTTCTTCAGCATCTGGTCCAGGTTTCCGTCGCCGATACCGTCGGAGAAACTTTCACAATAGATGTAACCGATGTTATTTTCCAGAATCTGGTAGGTTAGTCCGGAGGTAATGATGTAATCCTTTTTCAGGTAGTTGCTCTGGATGCTGTCGCTGAAATTCCGTGGATAAGCATCGAACCATTCCCTGTATTGTGATGTACCCAGTGAACTGCTCAGGTTGACGTGTCCGTCTTTTAATTCATTGACCATTTCCGACAAGACTTCGAAAAGTGACTCCCAGCTCATGGAGGAAGAAATACGTTTGGCATAGCGGGTATGCACTTCATCCCAGTCCAGTCCATACGTCTCGTGCTTATAGTTCAAAAAACAATATTGCTCATCGATGATTTTCCAGAGCGATTCAAAGTTGGCTTCCGGAGAATTGCCCTGAATGTCTTCCCGTATGCAGGAAGAGAATGTTAAGCAGGACAGTGTCAGCAGAAGGCTATATAAGTAGCAATGATAAATCCGTTTCATATCAATAAGGCGTAACGTTTGAAGGCATGGAAATACGGTTCTTCCCTTTCAGCAGGTAGAAGTTTTTCACGATGCCAATCATGAAATCGTGTGAATAAGTATGGTATTTCAGGTGGTTGACTTTCGCTTGCTGGAGGTCACAGATGTATCCCACGCGCATGGTGACTTTCCGGATGGGAAAATCAAGCGTCAACATCTGTCGGAGCGACGGGTTGTTGTGAAGCGAAGTAAACAGTACGTTCTTTCCTTTGTGTCCCAAGGAAAACATTTCGTAGTATGACTGTCCGAATTCAGGAGAGAACATGGCTCCCAACAGCGGAAGATTGGCCTGATAACGTACCACCAGCGGATAGTTTCCGATACGGAACTTGTAGATGGCCATTCCGGATATACCTACACTTCCGTATGCTTTTGCCTGTGCTGGATTGTTAGAATTGCGTGTGTTGTACACGAATCCCCCGTTCAGGTCAATCATCGGACCTGCCAGCAGTTTTAATTGCTCGTTCAGACGAAACTGATAGTGCAGTGCATAGGTCCAGTTTACGAGTCCGGCATACATATTGGCGGTCTGGCTCGGATTATGCGTGTACGATACATTAGCCTGCAACAGATTTTGGGCCGAAACGTTTCCGTTCATTAACCGGGTCATACGCATGTTTTCGCGAAGGATACGAATCTCCGGTCCTTTGTATTCCAAGGGGGAAAGGTACGTATCGAGCACGTTACTCATTCCCGCTCCATAGAGTACGGAGCGCATTACGTAACGTGTGGCACGCAGGCTGTCTTCTTGTGCCTGAAGCGAAAAAGCAGCCCAGCATGCGCAAAGTATAAGGTAAATTCGTAGTTTCATACGGTTTTAAAAGAGTTTCATTTGTCCGTCGTCTTCCTGGCTTTCATCTTCCTCCATGCCTTCTTCTTCCTTTTCAGGTTCTTCCGGCTCCGGTTCCGGCATGCGGGTTGGTTCCAGTTCCGTAATTTGGCCGACGGTATAAGTCGTCAGTCGCTTGCCCTTTGCCTTGAAGCTCTTCACACCTACAAAGTCGCTGGCTTCCAGAATGAGTGCTTCGCGGAAGCTGTCGTGTCCGCCAAAGTCTACCTGGATGCGCGGGTACACCTGACAGGTCAGCAGAATAAGTTGCGTATGTTTGTTGTCGCCCAGGAAATTCTGTTTCTTGGTGGTTGCTTCGAAGGTAAAGCGTTTCAGGTATGGGTAATTCTGCTGGTCGGCATCATAGAGCACGGCTGTCCATACCTTATCTGGATTGAATTTCTCGATACAGAGAATATCCGGGTCGTAATGGTTGCTCAGGTCGAAGTTGGTAGTATAGAATTCTCCGTTCTTATATACCACTAAGATGCTGTCCTCGCTCTGGAATTCTCCCAGGTATTGTCCTCTTCCATCGTAATTGAGTCGGAGTACATCGTGGTCGAACCACACCTTTCTGCCTCCGAGCGTAGAGCCTCCTCGCTGTTTCAAGGAAATCTTGTGTACCTCAGCCTTAGTCAGCAAGTTACCCATGGATTGTTTCCCCTTGATGTTGATGGTACTGAAATCCCTTTCAAATGTAGGCTTCTTGATACGGGGCGTAGGACGCAGCATTACACGGATGACTTCAGCCTCTCCATTCGGATTGGCGGTGAAGTACACGATTTTAGAACCCGGAGTACCTTGCGTTACGTCGTATTCCCTGTCACGGATGATAGAGGTGACATTGAAACGTTTAATATAATAATAGCCTTCCTTTCCGTCACGGTAGATGACGTTGTAGATGGTACGCTTGTCGTTTTTCTTGAATACGTTGACGTACAAGATGTTCTTTCCGACGAACAATTTGTCGGACACGCGGACAATCTTGTATTTACCGTCTTTGTAGAAGATGATTACATCGTCGATGTCGGAACAGTTGCATACATATTCGTCTTTCTTCAGTCCGGTACCGATGAACCCTTCTTCACGGTTGATATACAGTTTTTCGTTGGCTTCGGCCACCTTGGTAGCCACGATAGTATCGAAGTTGCGTATTTCTGTGCGGCGCGGGAAGTTTTTACCATATTTTTCTTTCAGGCGCTGATACCAGTCGATGGTATATTCCGTGATGTGTGCCAGGTGATTGTCTATCTCTTCCAGTTCCGCTTTCAGGCGTGCGATGAACTCATCCGCCTTGTCCTTGTTGAATTTCAGGATACGTGCCATCTTGATTTCCATCAGTCGGAGAATGTCTTCTTTGGTCACTTCACGTACGAACTGCGGATAGTAAGGCGTCAGGCGTTCGTCGATGTGCTCGCAAGCCGCATCCATGGAGTCAGCTTGTTCGAACTGCTTGTCTTTATAGATACGTTCCTCGATAAAGATTTTCTCCAGCGAAGCAAAGTGCAGGGTTTCCAGTGTTTCGTCCCGTTGTATCTCCAGTTCCTTGCGTAACAGTGCCAGCGTATTGTCGACCGACTTCTTCAGTACCTTACTCACTGAAAGGAAATGCGGTTTTTTGTTGTCGATGACACAACAGTTGGGTGAGATGTTCACCTCGCAGTCTGTAAAGGCATACAAGGCATCCAGTGTCTTGTCGGACGATACACCAGGAGTAAGGTGTACTAAGATTTCGACCTTTCCGGCCGTGTTGTCGTCCACCTTTCTTACCTTGATTTTTCCCTTCTCGATGGCTTTCAGGATGGAGTCAATCAACGAAGACGTAGTCTTTCCATAGGGGATTTCGCTGATGCAAAGTGTCTTGTTGTCAATCTTGGAGATTTTGGCACGCACGCGCACCACGCCTCCTCGCTCTCCGTCGTTGTAGCGTGACACATCAATTGACCCCCCCGTCTGGAAATCCGGATAAAGCTGGAAGTCTTCTCCGTGCAGGTAGGCGATGGCCGCATCGCACAGTTCATTGAAGTTATGTGGAAGAATCTTGGAAGAAAGTCCCACGGCAATACCTTCTACCCCCTGAGCCAGTAGCAGCGGGAATTTGACTGGCAGGGTGACCGGCTCCCGGTTTCTGCCGTCATAGGAAGCCTGCCATTCGGTCGTTTTCGGGTTGAACACCACATCCAGCGCAAACTTGGAAAGCCGGGCTTCGATGTAACGGGGAGCAGCCGCACTGTCGCCCGTCAGGATGTTACCCCAGTTTCCCTGGCAGTCAATGAGTAAGTCCTTTTGTCCCAATTGTACAAGGGCATCTCCGATAGAAGCGTCTCCGTGAGGGTGGAACTGCATAGTGTGTCCCACAATGTTGGCCACCTTGTTGTAGCGTCCGTCGTCCAGCCGTTTCATGGAGTGGAGAATACGTCGTTGCACCGGTTTCAATCCGTCGTTGATATGCGGTACGGCACGCTCCAGGATAACGTACGAAGCATAGTCCAGAAACCAGTTCTGGTACATGCCACTCAACTGGTGCTTTACTGCCTCGTCAGTGGTCGATACCGGTTTGTAGTCAGAGTGTTCTTCTTTCTCGGGCAAGTTTGCCATTTCCTTTTCGTCCTTGTCAAAAGTATCTTCGCTCATATTAAAATGGTTCCTATGTAAAGAGATTCGGGCAAAGTTACTGAATAATTCTGTGTGGCGGAAATAATTGACTTACAATTCTTATCCACGAAAAGGGCATTTTTGAAAAAATTTCTTGGCGTAAATACCTCGACACGTACGTGACGAGATGTTGACACGAAGGTGACGAGACCTTGACACGAACGTGATGAGGGCTCCGCACGTACGTGTCGAGGTAAGATGGAAAGCACGTTTGGGCTTATTGCTGCTTGCGGTAGCTGCGTATGGCCCATGCGTAGAGCAGAAGGGCAAAGGACGAAAGTACGGAAAGTTGGAAACCGATGTCACAGATGCTGCTTCCCTTCAGGTAGACCATGCGCATGATTTCCATAAAGTAGCGCAACGGATTGAGGTAGGTGATGCCTTGTGCCCATTCCGGCATGCTGCTGATGGGGGTAAACAGTCCGCTCATCAGGATGAAAATCAGCATGCAGAACCACATGACGAACATGGCCTGCTGCATGGTGGAAGAGTAATTGGAAATGACCAGTCCCAGTCCCGACATGACCAGTGCGAAAATCAGGGTGGCCAGGTAAATGGTCAGCACGTTTCCTGCCGGAGTTAATCCGTACACTAGCCAGGCCAACAGCATGCACAGGTTCAGTACCACAAACCCGATGGCCCAATAAGGCAACAGTTTGGCAAGGGTGAAGGTAAAGCGGCTGACCGGACTCACGTTGATTTGTTCGATGGTACCCGCTTCCTTTTCACTTACTACGTTCAGGGCTGGCAGAAAGCCACAGAGCAGGACCAATATCATGGTCATCAGTGCAGGAACCATGAATACTTTATAGTTCAGGTAAGGATTGAACCGGTAGCGGACAGAATTTTGCGAAGAAGACGGGTTGAGTATCTGTTGCAGGTAAGCGCTGCCCAGTCCGCCTTTCGTACCGTTGACGGTATTGACTGCAATGAGTGCCGCTGGACTTTGTCCGTTGGCTTGCGCTTTCTCAAAGCCGCGTGGAATTTCCAGCAGCATGTCGGCCTGGTCTTTCTCGATGGCCTGCAGGCCTTGTGCGTAGGACGGAGGAAGTGCCGTCAGTTGAAAATAACGCGAAGCTTCGATGCGGTGCACCAGCCTTTCGGAAGAAGGACTGCAGTCGTTATCGATGACGGCAATGCGCAGGTTCTCTATTTCCAATGTGGCAGCCCAGGGCATGACCAGCATCATCATGCAGGGGAAAAGCAGGATGAGGCGGGGCAGGAAACTGTTGCGTTTCAACTGCTTGAATTCTTTTTCTATCAGGTAACGTAACATCATAGGCTTGGCGGTTTATTCCAGTCGGTTTTTAAACTTGCGGGCAGTAGCCGTAATCAGTACCACTGCCATGAGGCACATCACTGTCACTTCTTTCCAAACATATACCAGTGGTACACCCTCAATCATCAGCCGGCGGACGGTTTCTACGTACCAGCGTGCGGGAATAAGGCAGGAGAGGACCTGCAGAATGCCCGGCATACTTTCTATCGGGAAGATAATGCCTGACAGGATGATGGTGGGTATCATCAGTACCATGGCCGACACTAACAGGGCAGCTACTTGCGTATGGGTAATGCAGGAGATAAGCAGTCCCAATGCCAGGGATACGAAAATGAACAATAGGGATACGCCTAACAGGGCAGGCAGGCTTCCGGCTATTGGTACGTCGAGCACAAAGACGGAGAGCAGCAGGATGGTCGTCAGGTTCAGCAGGGAAAGCACGAAATAGGGAACTGCCTTCGACAGAATGATGAATAGCGGGTTGACGGGAGAGACCAGCAGGACTTCCATCGTGCCTGTTTCCTTTTCGCGTACGATGGAGATGGAGGTCATCATGGCACAAATCAGCATCAGAATCAATCCCATGACTCCTGGTACAAAGTTGTAGGCACTTTTCATCTGCGGGTTATAGAGCAGTTTATTGTACACCATGACTGGCTGCTTATCCGGTTGTGAATAGGCCGAGGTGGTTGTAGTTTGTCGGAGAGTCTGCATAGCTTGCCTTAAAATTGTCTGTGCATACGTACTCCGTGTGACGGCCAGGTTCGGGTCGGTGGCATCAGCTAAAATCTGTATCTCTTCCGAATCAAAACGCAGGCGATGCAGGTCGGAGGGAAAGACTACGGCCAGTTCGATGAGGTTGCGTCGGAACAGCCGTTCGATTTCGTCGGGTGACTGGACGACATCTTTCACCGTGAAATACTCGCTGGCATCCAGTTGTTCCATCACTTTCCGTACATCCGTCTGGAGGGAAGGTGCAAGGATGGCAGTCTGTACATTGCGCACCTCAGTCGAGATGGCAAAGCCGAAAAGGATAATCTGTACAATCGGCATGCCTATCAGTATCAGCATGGTACGCCGGTCGCGCAGGATATGGTGAAATTCTTTTCTGACAAAAGCGATAAACTGTTTCATGGCTGTTCTGTTTGCGTGTGAGTAAAGGCATGTTCTCCTCGTTGGGCTTCACGTGCTAATTTTTGGAAGACTTCGTCCATGTTTTGGGCATCAAAACGGTGCTTCAGTCCGTCGGGAGTATCCAGTGCCCGAATATGTCCGTCCACCATCATGGAGATACGGTCGCAATATTCAGCTTCGTCCATGTAGTGCGTCGTGACAAAAATGGTAATCCCCTGGTCGGCAGCCTGATAAATCAACTCCCAGAACTGACGGCGGGTAGCCGGGTCGACTCCTCCGGTCGGTTCGTCCAGAAAAACCAGTTCCGGACGGTGGAAGATAGCTACTGAAAAGGCCAGCCGTTGCTTCCATCCTAAAGGCAGCGAACGGACTAAGGTATGTTGTTCCTCGTAAAGTCCGATACGCTGTAAGGTTTCTTCTGTACGCTTGTTGATTTCCCTGGCATTGACACCATAGATACCTCCGAACAGACGAAGATTTTCGCGTACGGTCAGGTCCTCATAAAGTGAAAACTTCTGGCTCATGTAGCCGATTCGCTTTTTGATTTCCTCACTTTGTGTCCGTACGTCAAACCCCATTACTTCAGCCTTTCCTTCGGAGGGAAGACTGAGCCCGCACAAGATGCGCATGGCGGTAGTCTTTCCGGCCCCGTTAGCCCCTAGGAAGCCGAAGATTTCTCCCCGTTGTACAGAAAATGAAATGTGGTCGACGGCTGTGAACGAGCCGAACCGTTTGACGAGGTTGTCCACCTGGATAATGGGCGGAGTATGTTTATCGACGGTTTTTCGTTGCAGACCGGGAGGGCATAGAGTCTCGCTGAACTGCTTCAGTATGGCTTCCGGACGGTCAATGCCTTTAATTTCTCCTTCGTAAAGAAACGCCACCCGGTCGCATCGCAAGGCTTCGTCCATGAAAGGAGTGGATACGACGAGGGTAATGCCTTCTTGTCGGAGGTAGGCTAACATCTCCCAGAACTCCCGGCGTGAAACGGGGTCTACGCCGGTAGTCGGTTCATCTAGAAAGAGGACTTTCGGGGCGTGAACCAGTGCACAACACAAAGCCAGTTTCTGCTTCATTCCTCCCGACAATGCACCTGCCCGACGCTGATTGAAGGGGGAAATCTGTTCATAAATGGCGCGTATCCGCTCGTAGTTTTCTTCAACGGTCGTATGGAATACAGTGGCGAAGAAACGCAGGTTTTCTTCTACTGTGAGGTCCTGATACAGAGAGAAGCGTCCCGGCATGTACCCTACGCTCTGCCGTATCGTACGGAAGTCGGCCCGTACATCTGCATCCAGTACCCGGACACTTCCCTGGTCTGGCAGCAGCAAGGTGGTCAGGATGCGGAACAGGGTACTTTTCCCGGCTCCGTCCGGACCGATGAGGCCGAACAGTTCTCCTTGCTTTACGCTGAAGGATACATCTCGCAGGGCTTGCACCTTTCCGTAACTTTTGCTTACATGACTGACTTTTATGAGGTTTTTCATGTCACTCTCGGTTTTCAGAATTTGACTTTCCCGTACATGCCTAGTTTGATGTGTCCGTCGTTTTCGACGGCTATTTTGACGGCATATACTTGGTTGGCCCGTTCATCGTTGGTCAGGATGGTTTTGGGCGTAAATTCCGCTTCCTCGGAAATCCAGACTATCTTGCCGGGATAATTCTTGAGTTGCGCATTGCCGAAATCGGCAAAAACGGTGACCTCGTTACCTAATTTCACCGACTCCAACTGTGAAGAGGTGAGGTATGCCCGCAGGAAGATGTGCTCCATATCGGCTATCTTGAACAGCGGTTTTCCTACTGTAGCCAGTTCACTGGGTTCGGCATACTTTGCTAAGATGGTTCCGTTGATGGGAACGGTGATATGGCATTTTTTTAATTGGTCTTCCACTTGTGCCACCTGGATGGCGACTGATGAACTTTGTTCCGTCAGGCTGGCAGTGGTATTGCCCAACGAAGAAAGTTGCGCTTCCAGTTGTCGGTTGAGTACCGCCAACTGTGAATCCCAGTCATCCAGTTGTTTGCGGTTGGCAGCCTGTGCTTTAAGCAGATTCTCCACTCGGTTGCGTTCCCGCTGTGCCGTAGCAATCTGTGCTTTTGTGGCAGCTATTTGCCGATGGATGTCGGGACGCTGGCTCTCCACCGATTTCATCTGTGCCTCCAGCTGTCGTTTCTTCAAATAAAGCTGCACCGTATCAATCAGTCCGACTTCGGTTCCTTGCGTAAAGTGCATACCTTCTTCCGCATTCAGGTAAAACAGTTTCCCGGTAGCCTCGGAAGATACCACTATTTCCGTCGCTTCGAAGGTACCGGTGGCATCAAATTCGTCTTTGGAGCCGCAGGCAGTCAGGCATAGCAGTAGCAGAGCTTGAAATACATATCTTTTTTTCATACGTTTGAGTGTTTTAGGGTGAAACGGGTTAGTTGGTCAGGTGTTTTCTTTGGTGTAGATGCATGAGCAATTGCACTTCATGTACGGCCTTGGTTTGACGCGCGAGATTCTCGGCTGTAATTTCTTTCAGCATGTCACTGACGCTCATCGTGCCGTTGGCTACTTTGGCCTGGGCAGACCGTCGGATGTTTTCCCGTAATCGGATAATCTCTTCGTCTTCTTTCATTTGCTGGCGAAGACTTTGGATGGTGCCGTCTTCTTCTGCCAGTTGTAAGTGTGTGTTGAATAAGAATAAGTCGCGTTCGTTTCTAATTTGCTGGATGCGGTTGTCCAGGTTTTTCCGGTCGTTTTTCAGAGTGTACAGGCTTCCGAAATTCCAGGTAAACCGTGCCCCGACTAAGTAGTAGGTTCTGAACTTGTCTTTCAATATATCCAGTCCCGGATTGCCGTAGGCTCCTTGTGCAAAAAGACTAAAAGCTGGAAGGTAACCCGTCTGTAACCCCTTTCGTTGTACGGCGACAGTCTGTTCTTGTGCTTCATACCACCGTAGTTCAGGACGGTTGAATTCAGATGCATTCGTTGCCACAGGGGCTGGACGTACTAACTGGGTTTGTGCCGGAAGTTCTTTTCCTGTAAGTAAGGACAGCATGCGCAGATAGGCCATACGGTTGTTTTCCAACAGGATACGCTGCTGCTTGGTTTGAAGAATCTCTACCTTTACCGCGTCTACGTCTGCATCATTGGCTGTACCGTTTATCCGGTAAGCCTCCACCGTTTTCTGGTTGCGTGCGAGTTCTTCTTCTAATAATACATTTTGTGCCAGCTGCTCGTCCAGTAACAGGATACCGAAGAATACCTGATTCACTCTTTCTTCTAGTGCATAAAGGCTCGTATCAAGCTGTCGCTCGTGTTCTTCGGCTTCGGCTTTGACCTGAGCTTTCTGGTTGCGGATTTTTCCTCCGTCCCATATATTCTGTTTGATTTCAATCAATGCCTGATACTGGTCTTTGGGTAGTCCTTTCATGCCCAATCCCGGAATCTCGAAAGGGAAGGTAGTAGCTTCGCTTTGATAAGATATTTTTCCGCTCACGCTGATTTGGGGCAGATTGCCTTTCGCTACATTTGATAGCGTATATTGTTCGGACAGTTGAATCAAGTCGTATTGTCGTACCAGCGGATAGTTTTCACGGGCCTGCTGCTTGCAACTTTCCAAGGTGATTTGTGCCTGACTTATCACACTCAGGCTCCATGCACACAAAAGGAGAAATGTTCGTATCATAGGCATTGGGTCTTTATTAAAAGGTTGTACGACAAAGATAGAGGGTTTTGTGTAATCTTTCAGTCCTATATGTGTGACGGAATGTTCTTTTTGTTCGATAAATGCTTGTTTATGTCGTAAAAAAGGCCTGAAATATTATCTTTGCAGGAAAACACGGTGTCAAATGAAATCGAATCATCTGTTGCTACTGACATTGAAGAAAGTGCGTGAACATGTGGGAGAAGGGACGAATACCTCCCGCTTTCTTACTTCTGAATTGGGATTGCTTCGTTCCATTCAGGGAATAGCCAACGTAATTCATTTTATCCCGATGGAAGGGCAGCCCTATCGGTTGACTGAGGGGCGAGTGGTGTTTTTTCGTGCGGGGACGCTTCGGCTGCGTATCAACCTTCGTGAAGTGGAATTTAAGGCGGGTGATTTGCTGGCGGTATCTCCGGGAACGGTATTTGAGTTCCTTTATATATCATCTGATTTGGATTTAGCTATGCTGGCCTTTTCAAACAGCTTAATGGAGAACTGGCAAAAAGAGGATTTGTTGCAGACCTATTTGCAGGGTAGATTGTTTTTGCATCTGTCTTTAACTGCGAAGGAAGTGCAGCGCATGGAGCAGTTGTTTGCCTTACTGTGGGAAGTCGTACACGACCGGCCTTTTCCGAGAGCTTCCGTGCAGAGCTTGATTTCTCTGTGCTTTCATCAACTGGATTTTGTCAGGAAAATCAGTCAATCCACTGAAAGTCAGCAACACACGCGGCAGGAGGACGTTTTCAATCGTTTTTTAGAGTTGGTCAATAAATATGCGGCTCGTGAGCGGAGCATTACGTTTTATGCCGATCGGCTTTTTCTGACACCGCGTTATTTGAGTACACTGGTCCGTCAGGCCAGCGGACGCACAGTGATGGACTGGGTAAATGAGGCGGTGATGCAGGAGGCCAAGCTGATGTTGCGTCACACGGATAAGCTGGTTTATCAGATTGCCGATGAGTTGAATTTTCCTAATGCGTCATTTTTCAGCAAGTATTTCCGACGCATGGCAGGAATGACTCCTAATGATTATCGAAGAAAAGACGAATAAGGAGTTTCGTGTTTATCAGGCATTTTCTTCTTTCATGGGAGTTCTGTCTATGCGCAGTGATTTCAATACTGGAATGGTAAGAGGAAGAGCCAGTAGAAAAGAGCATAAATCGGCTGCGGCCTGACACATTTCCACACCCTGTAACTGTAAAAAGTACGGCAGAATCAGTATCAAGGGGATGAAGAACAAACCTTGGCGGGAGGAAGAAAGGATGACGGCCCGGCGAGGCTGGCGGATGGTTTGTAGCAGCATGTTACACAGTATCACCCAGGCTCCTAATGGGAGTGTAATGAGCTGCCAGCGCAAGGCTTCGGCTCCTACAGCGATAACTTGCGGGTCTTCTTTTCGGAACCAGGAGACTACTTCCGGAGCATAAATGTAGCCGATGAGGGAGCAGATGGCTAAGAAGATAACGCCTACTTTCACACAATACCAGAATCCCTGTCGGACACGGCGGTTTAGTCCTGCTCCGTAGTTGAATCCGCATACCGGCTGAAATCCTTGTCCGAAACCGATGACAAAGGAATTGATGAACATACAGATGCGGGTTACAATGGACATTCCGGCAATGGCAGCATCTCCAAAGTTTCCGGCTGCTACATTCAATAGGATAGTCGATACACTGGCCAGCCCCTGACGGCAGAGAGAAGGACTTCCTCCGTATACGATTTCTTTCAGATAGGCTGGAGTCGGAGTAAAGTGTCGGTAATGGATACGGATGTTTTCTCCTTTCCGGTCCATGAAAAGCAGGATGGTGAAGCTGCATACCTGACTGATGAAGGTGGACCAGGCGGCTCCTGCAATTCCCATGTCGAATACGAATATCAATAATGGGTCAAGTCCGATGTTAAGTACGGCTCCCACAATGATGCCAATCATGGCATAAACGGCGTTCCCTTGGAATCGCATCTGGTTATTGAGCACCAGAGAGGAGGCCATAAAAGGGGCTCCCAACAGGATAATTCCTAAATAGGTCTTGGCGTATGGAAGAATGGTGGGGGTAGAACCCAATGCCCGGCAGATAGGGTCCAGGAAAAGCAGACCGACAAGCGCGATGGCACAACCGATGAGGAATGCACTAAAGAAGCCCGTAGCCGCCATCTTTTCCGCACTGCGGTAGTCGCGTGCACCTAATCTTCTGGAAATAAAATTGCCCGAACCGTGTCCGCAGAAAAAACCGAATGCCTGAATAATGGCCATGATGGAAAAAGAAATACCTACAGCTGCAGTTGACTGGGTATTGATTTTTCCGACAAAATAGGTGTCGGCCATGACATAGAAAGAAGTGACCAGCATACTGATGATGGTCGGAACGGCCAGTCCTCGGATAAGGCGAGGTACCGGTGCCGTGGTCATAAGCGTATATTTATCTTGGGGCATAGGTTGTCTGCTTGTAGAATGTGGGCAAAAGTACGAAAAAAATCCCCCTTATTTTCCTAAAAATGGGCAAATAAGGGGGATGAAATGTAAAAAATAAGTACTGATATAGTCTGGTGAAAATTAGAATCCAGCCAGTTCAACTACTTTGTCAACTGCGGCATTCAATCCGTCGGGGTTCTTACCACCGGCAGTAGCGAAATGAGGCTGACCACCGCCACCGCCCTGAATCAGCTTAGCAGCTTCACGCACCAGCTGACCAGCATTCAGTCCAGCTTTCACCTGGTCCTCACTCATGGTTACAGTCAGCAATGGTTTGTTTTCGAATACACTACCGATAACTACAAACAGATTTTCTGTGAACTGTCCTTTCAACTGGAAAGCAATGTTCTTCACTGCATCTGCCGGCATCGGAAGTACAGCTTTGATAACTTTCACGCCGTTGATTTCTTTTGCACCTTCAATCAGCTTGTTCTTAACGGCAGCTTCTTTTTCTTTCATGAATTCTTCCATCTGTTTCTTCAATCCGGCGTTTTCTTCGATGTACTTGGAGATAGCAGCCTTCAGGTCGGGTGCATTGTTGAACAATGCTTTCAAGTCGTTGATGGTATCCTGTACGGTATCGAACATTTCTTCTACTTTCGCACCGGTAACAGCTTCAATACGGCGTACACCTGCAGCTACAGAGCTTTCAGAAATGATTTTTACCATACCGATTTTTCCGGTAGCCGATACATGTGTACCGCCACAGAATTCGATAGATGAACCGAACTGTACGACACGCACTTCGTCACCGTATTTTTCGCCGAACAAGGCGATAGCACCCAGTTCCTTAGCCTTTTCAATCGGCAGGTTGCGGTATTCAGTCAAAGGTACATTTTCACGAATCTTGGCATTTACCAGGTGTTCTACTTCACGAATCTGTTCCGGAGTCACTTTCTGGAAGTGAGAGAAGTCGAAACGTAGTGAATCAGGAGTTACCAAAGAACCCTTCTGTTCTACGTGAGTACCTAATACCTGACGCAAAGCTTCGTCCAGCAGGTGCGTACAAGAGTGGTTGGCAGCACAAGCAGCACGCTTGTCTGTATCTACACATGCCATCATCGGAGCTTCCAAGTGTTCCGGAAGTTTCTTGGCAATGTGAATCGGGAGGTTGTTTTCCTTCTTTGTATCAATGATGTCGATAGTTTCAAATTCGCTCACCAATACACCGGTATCACCTACCTGACCACCACTTTCTGCATAGAACGGAGTCTCGCTCAATACAATCTGGTAGAGAGTCTGGTTCTTTTGTTTGATCTGGCGGTAGCGCAGGATGCTGGTTTCATATTCTGTATAATCGTAACCAACGAAAGTAGTTTCACCTTCTTTCAGGGTAACCCAGTCACCAGTTTCTACTGCAGCGGCATTGCGGGCACGTTCTTTCTGTTTCTGCATTTCAGCTTCGAAACCTTTTACGTCGGCAGTCAGACCGTTTTCACGCAAAATCAGTTCTGTCAAGTCGAATGGGAATCCGAATGTATCATACAACGTAAACGCATCCACTCCACTGATTTCTGTCTTCCCGGCAGCTTTGGTTTCGTTCATGGTCTTTTCGAGCAGACGGATACCTGTTTCCAGTGTACGGAGGAATGATTCTTCTTCTTCCTTCATCACTTTTTCAATCAAAGCCTGCTGAGCTTTCAGTTCAGGGTAAGCACCACCCATGTTTTCAATCAGCACTGGAACCAGCTTGTACATGAATGCCTGTTTCTGTCCGAGGAATGTATAAGCATAACGAACTGCACGACGCAGGATACGGCGGATGACATAACCAGCCTTTGCATTTGAAGGCAACTGACCGTCAGTGATAGAGAAAGCGATGGTACGGATGTGGTCAGCAACTACACGCATAGCCACGTCTGTCTTTTCATCGTCTCCGTATTTCTTGCCAGACAAATCACCAATCACTTTGATGATAGGCTGGAATACATCAGTATCATAGTTGGATGTTTTTCCTTGCAGTGTACGTACCAGACGTTCAAATCCCATACCGGTATCAATTACTTTCGCAGGAAGCGGTTCCAGAGTTCCGTCTGCCTTGCGGTTGTATTGCATGAACACCAGGTTCCAGATTTCGATAACCTGCGGATGGTCTTTGTTCACCAGTTCGCGTCCCGGAACGGCTGCTTTTTCTTCGGCTGAACGGGAGTCGATGTGGATTTCAGAACATGGGCCGCAGGGACCTGTATCGCCCATTTCCCAGAAGTTATCGTGCTTGTTACCGTTGATGATGTGGTCTGCAGGGAAGTACTGTGCCCAGTAACCAGCAGCTTCATCGTCACGGGCAAGACCTTCTTCAGGGCTTCCTTCAAATACGGTGACATACAAGTCTTTCGGGTCCAGTTTCAATACTTCTACCAAGTATTCGTATGCCCAGCCAATCACTTCTTTCTTGAAGTAGTCGCCGAATGACCAGTTACCCAACATTTCGAACATGGTGTGGTGGTACGTATCGTGACCTACTTCTTCCAAGTCATTATGTTTTCCGCTCACACGAAGACATTTCTGTGAGTCGGTTACGCGTTTGTATTTAGCAGGGTGGTTTCCAAGTATGATATCCTTGAACTGGTTCATACCGGCATTAGTGAACATCAGGGTAGGGTCATCTTTGATAACCATTGGTGCAGAAGGCACAATCTGATGTCCTTTCGACTCAAAGAATTTCACGAATGAGTCGCGGATTTCATTTGCTGTCAACATAATCGTTATATTGTCTTGTAGTTAATATTCTCAAAATTGATTTGCAAAGATAATTGGTTTTATTATTTTTGTCTGTATGTTTGGTGCAAAAACTTGATGTTTTGTTGCTTAAAAATTTCCAAAATCGAACCACATGCGTAAAGTCTATTATATCTACAATCCGAAAACTCGTACTTACGACCGTATTTATCCCACTGTGCGCCAGCGGGCTTTGAGTTACCTGCGTCAACTCTTTGTCGGTATGGGACTGGGGGCAGGCAGTTTTATCCTGTTGTTGTGGATTTTCGGTTCTCCTTCGGAAAAAGACCTTCGTACGGAAAATTCCCGACTTTTGTCGCAATATGCCATTCTGTCTTCTCGTTTGGAGGAGGCGGAAGGAGTGATGCAACGCCTGCAGCAACGTGACGATAACATTTACCGCGTAATGATGCAGGCCGACCCGTTACCGGATGAGCAGCGTTCGGCTACCGCAAATAATGCACGTTATAATGAGCTGATGGATATGGCCAACAGTCGTCTGGTTATCCATACACTACAGAAAATGGATGATTTGGAGAAGAAAATTTATGCCCAGTCCAAATCTTTTGACGAAGTGGTGGGGCTTTGTAAACAGCATGACAAGATGTTGGCCTGCATTCCCGCCATCCAGCCGGTTTCAAACAAGAATCTGAAACAGACTGCTTCGGGGTACGGCATGCGTGTTGACCCGATTTATAAAACCGTGAAGTTTCATGCAGGGATGGACTTCTCTGCCAATATCGGTACGCCGGTATATGCTACAGGAAACGGTAGGGTAAAGCAAGCCGGATGGGATGGACTGTATGGGAATTGTATCATCATTGACCATGGGTTTGGCTATGTGACCCGTTACGCTCATTTGAATAAGATTGAAGTGAAAGTGGGTCAGAATGTGGCACGTGGAGAAGTAATTGGTCAGGTAGGTTCTACTGGAAAGAGTACCGGTCCGCATTTACATTATGAAGTGCGTGTAAAGGGAAAGATTGTCAATCCGGTGAACTATTATTTCATGGATTTGAATGCTGACGATTACGAAAAGATGATTGAACTGGCTGCCAACCACGGTCGTGTATTTGATTAAAAAAGAATTGCTTGTTATGGCTTTGAAAACAGATAAAGAATTGAAGCTCTATTATTCCATCAGCGAAGTGGCAAAAATGTTTGATGTGAATGAATCATTGCTACGCTATTGGGAAAAAGAGTTTCCGATGATTTCTCCTAAGAAAACAGGGGGGAATGTGCGTCAGTACCGGAAAGAAGACATAGAGAACATTCGTCTGGTATATCATCTGGTGAAAGAAAAAGGGATGACGCTGGCCGGTGCCAAGCAACGGTTACGGCAGAACAAGGAAGGAACCATGCAGACGGCCAATGTGGTAGAGCGTTTGAAGCGTATCCGCGAGGAGCTGGTGAGCATGCGGAATGAGCTGGATTATTTGACGTGAGTCTTTAATATTATAGTATGAAAGATGGCATGTGAGATTTACATACGATCTCACATGCCATTCTTTATTTCTGAAAACTTTTCAAAGACTCTTTACAAATCCCGTTCAGTCCGCAGCTTTCACATTTAGGGGCACGTGCCGTACAAACGTAGCGTCCGTGGAGAATCAGCCAGTGGTGTGCGGTCGGGATAAGTGCTTCAGGGATGTATTTTACCAGTTGTTTTTCAGTAGCCAGCGGAGTGGTACACGTGCGGGGAACCAGTCCGATGCGATGACTCACGCGGAACACGTGGGTATCGACTGCCATGGCAGCCTTATTGAATACCACACTCTGGATAACATTCGCCGTTTTGCGTCCTACACCGGGTAATTTAATCAGCTCTTCCAGCGTGTCGGGCACGGTACTTTGGAAATCGCGTACCAGCATCTGCGCCATTCCTACCAGATGCTTGGCCTTGTTGTTGGGATAGCTCACGCTGCGGATGTATTCGAACACTACTTCCGGAGTGGTGGCAGCCAAAGCTTCGGGAGTAGGAAAATCCCTGAACAGAGGAGGGGTAATCATGTTGACCCGCTTGTCGGTACATTGTGCGCTGAGAATGACAGCTATCAGCAGTTCAAACGGGTTGCTATAGTGCAGTTCCGTTTCGGCTACGGGCATGGCCGCTTGAAAATATTCGATGACTTTCTGATAAAGTTCTTTTTTTCGCATACTGTGTAGAATAATTTAGGTGAATAGTTTGTGATTAATACCATTTCTTCCGTTTGAAAAACAGGTATACTCCGATGCCGGTAACCAGCATCAGTCCCCAGGCCATCAGGTAACCGTATTTCCATCCCAGTTCGGGCATCCATTCGAAATTCATTCCCCAGATACCTGCCAGGAATGTCAGCGGAATGAAGATGGTCGATACGATGGTGAGCTGCTTCATGATGTTGTTCATCCGCTGGTCATTATTCGACAGGTAAAGGTCTACCAGGGCCGAAATCATGTCGCGGCAGCCGTCGAGAGTCTGTAGTACGAATTGCAGATGGTCGTTTACGTCGTTAAAGAACGGACGGTTGGCTTTATGAAGCAGTACGTTGTCGGCATGAAACAACTTGCTCATCTGCTCTTTAAGCGGAAGGATACATTTCTTGATGAGGCGGGCGTCCTTTCGATAGGGCTGTATATCCTCTAATGTCAGTCCGCTTCTGGTTTCCGGTGACAGCAACGATTCCTCCATATCTTCCAGTTGGTCTTCCATTCGGGATATGATAGACATAAAGCTGGCCATGACACTGTTCAGCATGACGCTCAGCAGAAAATCGGATTGGCGGTTCCGGATTTTCAGGGTATTGTTTTTCAGTGCCGTGTGAATCTCATTGAAGAAATCGCTGTCGTGTTCCATGAAGGTAAGTATGAAATTACTTCCCTGCACAATGCAAAGCTGCTGGGGAGTATACGTGTTTTCTTCGTCTACCGACAACTGTTTCAGGATGACCACATTGTAGGTGTCATGCTCTTCAATTTTTGTCAGATGCTCCGCATTGAGAATATCTTGTGTGGTAAGAAAGTCGATGTGGAAGAAATCGCAGACTTCCTGCACGATTTCTGTATTTTGCAATCCGTGAATCTGTACCCAGTTGATGGCATCCGGCCGAATGAAAGGAGAAAACTCTTTGATGGAAGCTCCCTGATGATATTCCAGAATTTCTGTGTTGTATGTACAGAAATGCAGGTGAGTCGGCGTATGGCTGGCTCCCGTATAATTCAGCTTTTCGCTTAGCAGGTTGTTTTTTGTCATGGCACTTCCGGTTTAATCAATACGTTTCAATACCACCTCTTTTTTGTCGATGTATTTATCGAAGCGGAAAGACGGCATGCCTAATGCAATACCGGCATGAACGGTTCCTTCAATACCTAACAGCTTTTGCAACTTTCTTTTTCGGTCCATTCCTGCTGCACTGCATACGAATCCGGTGTAGAACTGTGAGACTCCTGCCGCTTCTGCCATGAGTGAAGCATTCTGGTAGGCAAGGTTGCAGTCCTGACATCCGAAACGTTCTTTTTTGTCGGTATAGAAAAAGATGGCAGCCGTGGCACCTCTCAAAATACCGTCGTTACCTCGTTCAAATTCCTCATGCAGTCTTTTGAACACCGGCACGTAGCGATAGCCCGAAGGCATGAGCGGTTTCAGTATCATTTTCAGCAACGGGTTTTCCACTAAGTTTACTATCGACATAAAGGTACCAATGGTGATGCGGCTGATTTCCTTCAAGGTTTCCGGGCGGGTGACCAATACCATTTTGACTTCTTGTGCATTGGTTGCCGTCGGGGCCCTATGGGCAGCCTCTATGATACGCTGTAACAGCTCTTCCGAGACTTTTTCTTTGGAGAATGCGCGGTTCGAGCGGCGGGAAAGGATGAGCAGTTCCACCTGGTCGGCAGTGGGAAGTTGGCTGCGGTCGATGGTATGAACCTTTTCAGGTGGAAAATCAGCGTGCTCAATGGAGTTGGTCGGGCAGACGGCCACGCAGTGTCCGCAACTGATGCAGTCTTCGGCATTCACTTCAATACCTTTATCTTCCTGAAGGGTAAACAGGGCAGATGGGCATATTCTGACGCATTTCTTACAGCGTATGCATGTATTCTGATTGATATGTATTTGAGCCATGATATGGAATGAAATTAATTAAACATTATATTTACTTAAAATACATTCTTCCGTTTTCCATCGTTAATGTTTTTAAAATTGGCTGATTGACGGGGGTAGAAGAATTGACATATTCGAGAGTGTTTTTTCGTAAAATGAAATCAATCTTATTACCTTGTTTTTTGATTTCATTGATGTAACAAGGCTTGTTGAACACCAACGTTGCTTTACCTGATTTTAAAACAATCATACTGATATATGGAGGCAAACTTTGAATGTAGATTCCTACAAAAATCAAGACTTTCATATTTTTATCCAGGTCAATACTATAATAGAATTTGGTCTTGGTTATTCCTCCATCCGGCTCTTCGTTTATATACTTCCATCCTTCGTCATTATTTAATTTAAAAACCTCTTTCCCTTGGTGTAAAACTTGAATTACATGTATATCTCCTGGATCATTTTCCCAATTTCTATATTTGAGACAGTTTATTGTATAGGAATCACCATTCTGTAAAGATTCATTTGTAGTTTGTTTTAAAATATAAGGTGTTATATTAGTATAAACATCATTCTGGAATTGGTCTATGAATTTGCTTTTGGTCACAATTTCTCCTGCTGTTGTTTCAAAAATAAGCTCTTGCGCCTTCGTAATTTGAACCAAAAGCATCATTACTAAAATAGTCACAATTGTTCTCATGTTTATTTTATATTTATAGAATTCAACATTGGTTTATTTTATCATCTCCAAAACATAAGGAGAGTGGAGTCTGTGTTTTATTTTCTAATTGCAAACAGCATTAGCTTTCCTTTTTGATTTTATTTAGCACAACAGACTTTGCAGCTGTTTTGTTTTTCAGTGCCGTGTGAATCTCATTAAGGAAATCGCTATCGTGCATGAAGGTAAGTACGAAATTACTTCCCTGCACAATGCAAAGCTGTTGGGGAGTGTACGTGTTTTCTTCGTCTACCGACAACTGTTTCAGGATAACCACATTGTAGGTGTCATGTTCTTTATTTACTTAAAATACATTCTTCCGTTTTCCATCGTTAATGTTTTTAAAATTGGCTGATTGACGGGGGTAGAAGAATTGACATATTCGAGAGTGTTTTTTCGTAAAATGAAATCAATCTTATTACCTTGTTTTTTGATTTCATTGATGTAACAAGGCTTGTTGAACACCAACGTTGCTTTACCTGATTTTAAAACAATCATACTGATATATGGAGGCAAACTTTGAATGTAGATTCCTACAAAAATCAAGACTTTCATATTTTTATCCAGGTCAATACTATAATAGAATTTGGTCTTGGTTATTCCTCCATCCGGCTCTTCGTTTATATACTTCCATCCTTCGTCATTATTTAATTTAAAAACCTCTTTCCCTTGGTGTAAAACTTGAATTACATGTATATCTCCTGGATCATTTTCCCAATTTCTATATTTGAGACAGTTTATTGTATAGGAATCACCATTCTGTAAAGATTCATTTGTAGTTTGTTTTAAAATATAAGGTGTTATATTAGTATAAACATCATTCTGGAATTGGTCTATGAATTTGCTTTTGGTCACAATTTCTCCTGCTGTTGTTTCAAAAATAAGCTCTTGCGCCTTCGTAATTTGAACCAAAAGCATCATTACTAAAATAGTCACAATTGTTCTCATGTTTATTTTATATTTATTGAATTCAACATTGGTTATTTTATCATCTCCATCACAAGGAGTATGAAATATTGTGTATAATACTTTTGTTCTTTGTCTTATTTACTGGAGCGAGATGCTTTTGCAGACATATCTTTTTCAAAGATTTCTTTGGCTTCGTTTACTGGAAGCCCTTTACCTCTCCTTTAATAATATCTTCATTTCCTGAATATAGTGTAAAGATAATTTATATTTTTCATATTCTTATGATGTAAAGTTGATTTTGTGTGTCAACGAATCCTTTTCTTTTCATTGTTTTTTGAATATCATATTCCTGTTTCTGCATCTGATTCTAATTTTTGTAACGCTTTCATTCTTTAGTTTTTCATTTTGTGAATTGGCCTTGTGAAGTTTTTCAGATATTGTTATTCTTTTTATGTTTCCTTGACGTAAAACTTACGGTTCCCGGTGCGGAAATGTAGGTTTTGCATAAGGAGAACGTAGGTTTTTGCACCGAGAGACATAAACTTTGAGGAAGGATTTGTTTTTGTTTCCTTCATGTTTTAGAAAAACAATTGCCTATGTAAAAAAGGTAAATCTATTTGGTTGTCTATAAATTGTTTTATATATTTGTTTCGTTAACTATTGCTTTGATTTTGTGGATGTTCTGATTGTAAAGAATCCTTAGATCGGAAGTCTGCCGTTCGTATCTATATTAAAATTTTATCGTATGAATAGAGTCCTCAAAATTTGCTGTCTTTTGTATGTATGTGTACTGTCTTTCAGTACTGGGGTGGCTCAGGTGGTAGATACTGCAAGATGGGATTTGAATCGTATCTCGTCTTGGATGTTGACGCAGATTCGGTATCCGGAAGATGCTTATAAATATCATACGGCGGGAATAGAGCAATTGTGTCTTAGCGTGGCATGGGATGGAAGAGTGTTTGTTTCCAGCCGTTTCAGTACGTTGAATCCGGCATTTGAAAGGGAGATTGAAAGGGTCGTTAGGAGGGCTCCACGGTGTAATACTCCGTTGTTGGATATAGAAGACGCCAATAAATACATGTGGATTGACTTTTATGAATTTCTTCCGGAGGAAAAGCGTCGGGAGGTGGAACGGATTTCTTTGTATATGCCACCTCGTTTTGCTTCAGAAGGGCAGGTGTTGCGTCCTTTTAATGGAAGGGAGAATTTTATGGAATGGATATGTGCTCGGATGTCTGCATCGGGAGTTGTGACGGAAGATACGCTTTCCATTGAGTATACGGTGAATGAAAAAGGATGTGTGTGTGATGTGGAAGTCGCAGGCGGAGATGCTGTAATGGTTGGTAAGGTAAAGCAAATTATGGAAGAATCTCCTCGTTGGAGACCCGCCAAAACGGTAGATAAGCGTGATATTGCAGTTACATGGCATGATTGTCTGATTGCAAGGAGTAGAGGAGCGAAAGGAGAGAAAAGTGTTTATATACCCTATTTGAAGGATGTGTATGCCAACACTCATACCTCTCCGTCTGATGTTGAAAAGGTAATTTTAAATCCGGAGATACCACCTGTTTATCAGGGGGAGAGATCTTTCCTGGGAGATTTAGCCACTCCTTTCAAGGATTTGTTGCAGCAGAAGAAAATCAATGAGGATTATAGTGTGGCAGGTTCGTTTGTGATAGAAAAGAACGGAAAGGCAAGCAATATTCATTTTGATTCGTTGCCTGATTTCGAAGGTCTCAATGCGGACAGTATTTTGAGAACCTCTATCGGTTGTATGGATTGGGTTGCCGCACATCAGGGAGGGAGCCCGGTACGCACGAAATATTCTTTTGCTTTTGTGGGACACAAGAAGTCTGTTCGTGTGCTAGTGGAGCCGGATTATAAAGTCTATGGTAAACATTTTATTCATCTTCAGGCTGATCCGGCTAAAATGCCGTATGGTTATATATTAAATAATGGGGATATATATGCTTATCCGTTTACAACATCTGGTATGTTTGATTATCGGAGCTATTATAAAGGCTTGTTTTATTATCATCAGATGCAAGGGAAGGGAAATCTGTCGGATAAGTATCTGCAACAGGTTTATCGCAGGTATGTAAGATAATTAGATTAGAAAGATGCTTAGTCCCGAAAATTCTTTGTATCTTTGCGCCCGATTAAAAAGAGAACATTTACATGCGATGCCGTGAATAGCGGTCGTGTATTCTAGAACACCACGTAAAAAACAGGAGCGATGAAAAAAGAAAATCTCGTATCAGTGCCTTTTATGGTTTTGGGCATTGTGTTTTGTGTCTGCTTGGTAGCAGCTAATCTTTTAGAAACCAAAGTCGTACAGCTGGGTCCGATTTCTGTAACTGCCGGACTCATTGTTTTCCCGATTTCTTACATTATTAATGACTGTATTGCCGAAGTATGGGGCTTCCGTAAGGCGCGTCTGATTATCTGGATGGGCTTCCTCATGAATTTCATGGTAGTGGCCATGGGACAGTTGGCAGTGGCTCTTCCCGCTGCTCCGTTCTGGGAGGGAGAAGAAAGCTTCAATTTCGTATTCGGCATGGCACCTCGAATTGCGGTAGCCAGTCTGACAGCCTTTTTGGTTGGTTCGTTTATCAATGCGTATGTGATGAGTCGCATGAAAGTGGCTTCACACGGAAAGAATTTCTCTGCCCGTGCCGTATTGTCGACTATAGCCGGAGAGGGAGCCGACTCGCTGATTTTCTTCCCGCTGGCTTTTGGCGGACTGATGCCGGTGAGTGAGCTGGCCAAGATGATGCTGGTGCAGGTGGTACTCAAGACTTTGTATGAAGTGATTGTACTGCCGGTAACCGTTCGTGTGGTGAAGTACATCAAGCGAGTGGATGATACAGATGTATATGACGAGCATATCTCGTATAATGTATTAAGAATTAAGGAAATCTAAGAAATATGGTAAATAATAAGGAGGCCCTCGTCGTTTTTAGCGGCGGGCAGGATTCTACGACCTGTCTTTTCTGGGCAAAAAAACATTTTGAGAAAGTATATGCACTGAGCTTTCTGTACGGACAGAAGCATGAAAAGGAAGTGGAACTGGCGTGTGAAATTGCACGGAAAGCCGGGGTGGAGTTTGAAGTCATGGATGTGTCGTTTATCGGGCACCTGGGAAAAAACTCTCTGACGGATACGTCTATTCACATGGATGAGGAAAAACCGAAAGACTCATTTCCGAATACGTTCGTTCCGGGAAGAAACTTGTTTTTCCTGAGCATTGCAGCGGTTTATGCGCGTGAGAAAGGCATCCATCACATGGTGACGGGAGTATCGCAGACGGATTTCAGCGGGTATCCCGATTGCCGGGACTCGTTTATCAAGTCGCTGAACGTGACACTGAATCTGGCCATGGAAGAACAGTTTGTGATTCATACACCGCTGATGTGGATTGACAAGGCACAGACATGGGCGCTGGCCGATGAACTGGGAGTGCTTGACTTGGTTCGAAACGAGACACTGACTTGTTATAATGGAATCCCGGGTGACGGGTGCGGACATTGTCCGGCTTGTAAATTGCGCCGTGAGGGATTGGAAAAATATTTGGCTTCAAAACAAAATAAGTAAGTATGGAAAGAAAAGACGAACTCACTTTGTTGGGTAATAAGAAAACGGTATATAAGCAGGATTATGCGCCTGAGGTGCTGGAATCGTTTGTAAACAAACATCCGGAGAATGATTACTGGGTACGTTTCAACTGTCCGGAGTTTACCAGTCTTTGCCCGATTACGGGGCAGCCGGATTTTGCGGAAATCCGTATCAGCTACCTGCCGGATGTGAAGATGGTGGAAAGCAAGAGCTTGAAGCTGTATTTGTTCAGTTTCCGTAATCACGGCGATTTTCATGAAGACTGTGTGAACATCATCATGAAAGACTTGATTAAACTGATGGATCCGAAATACATTGAGGTGACGGGTATCTTTACTCCACGTGGCGGTATTTCCATTTATCCGTATTGCAATTACGGTCGTCCGGGAACGAAGTATGAGGAACTGGCTGAGTATCGGATGAAGAATCATGATTTGTAAGCCGAGGTTTGCCGAAATATAAAAGAATACGGGCGGAGAAACAGCATGTGAATGTTTCTCCGCCCGTATTTTTATGGATACTTCGGCATCAGGAAAGTTCCAGTCCGAGGGCTTCCTTGAGTTTCAGCAGACTGGGGTTTTTCTTGCTCATCATCTGAAAACGCTCTACGTGGCTATAGGCACGCACGTTTTCGTTGGCTTCGCTTACCCGTGTAGTCATTCTGATTTTGCGGTTATGCAGTTTCTCTTGCAGATGGGCTTCTATTTTCGGTGCCAGTTGCTGCATGTATTTCTGAACCATGTCATTGTCCACCGCTACTTCAAATGTCTGTTGGTCGGCCAGCAGGTGAGGGTGCATGTTCATCATGCGTCCGGCATTGGCAGCCTCTTCTTTAGGTAGCAGACTGGCAAACTCACGCCAGTAATAGCCTAAGTCTTTTTCATTGAACATGTAATCTTCCCATGTCTCTGCCACGGGCTGTTGCACGGGCGCATTGGATGCTGTTCGTGCGGCTGGCTCTGCGGAGGCTGTCTGTGTCTTGCGGATAGACATGCCTAAACTGCCGGCTTTGATGACAGGTGCCTTTCTTTCCGTACTGACTTTGGGCAGTGGACTGCTTTTGGTGTAGGGTACTTCCGGTTGCTGCAAGGTGCTTGTATAAGGTTGTGCACTTGCTGCCGCCGGTTGAGGCTGAGGAGTCGGCTGAGAGACCGGAGCTGTAGCTGCCGGAGTTGCTTGTGCGGGTGGGGCTACAGGCTGACTGGCTTGTGCCGTATGGAAGACGGGGGATAACTGTTTCTTAGGGCCATGCCCACTTCCGGCATCTTCCGGTTCGGCTGTGAGTTGTGCCACCTGAATAAGGGTAAGCTCTACCAGCAGGCGTTTGTTCTTGCTTTGCCGGTAGTTCAGGTCGCAGTCGTTGCACAGCTTCATGGCTTTGTACAGGAATTGTGGCGTACATTTCTGCGCTTGAGCCTGGTATCGATCCCGGATAGAAGCACCGGCTTCCAGCAGTTGCAGGGTAGACGGGTCGCGGCTTACCAGCAGGTTTCGGAAATGCGAAGTCAGCCCCGTGATGAAATGGTTGCCGTCAAATCCTTTTCGAAGAATATCATTGAACGTGAGCAGGCATTCGGCTACTTTATTTTCCAGGAAGAAATCGGTCAGTTTGAAATAATATTCGTAGTCCAGTACGTTCAGGTTCTCAATCACACTTTGGTAAGTGATATGTCCGTTGGTGAAGCTCACTACCTGGTCGAAGATGGAGAGGGCATCACGCATACCCCCGTCGGCTTTCTGTGCAATGACGTTCAGGGCTTCCGGTTCGGCTTCGATGTGCTCCTTGCGGGCTACGTTCTCCAGGTGTTCCACCGTATCGTTGACCGTGATGCGGCTGAAGTCGTAAATCTGGCATCGGCTCAGGATGGTGGGAAGAATTTTATGCTTCTCAGTGGTGGCCAGAATGAAAATGGCATGCTGAGGCGGTTCTTCCAGTGTCTTCAGAAAGGCATTGAATGCGGCGGTAGACAGCATGTGTACCTCGTCGATGATGTACACCTTGTACTTGCCGATTTGGGGCGGGATGCGTACTTGCTCAATCAAGGAACGGATGTCTTCGACTGAGTTGTTGGAGGCCGCATCCAACTCATGGATATTGTAGGAACGCTGTTCGTTGAAAGCCTTGCATGACTCACATTCGTTGCATGCCTCTCCTTCACTGGTCGGGTGAAGACAGTTGATGGTCTTGGCAAAGATACGGGCGCAGGTGGTCTTTCCTACTCCTCGCGGACCGCAGAACAGGTAGGCATGCGCCAGTTTATGATTGGCAATGGCATTTTTCAGGGTCGTGGTCAATGCACGTTGCCCCACTACGGTATCGAAAGTAGAGGGACGGTATTTGCGTGCCGATACGATATAATTTTCCATGTGTCGCTTCTTTTGTTTGATTCCTTGATATTTCTGCAAATGTACATAAAATCTCTTTCTTGTCATGGGCTTGCTAGGAAATAATTTCTATCTTTGCAAGGGTAATAAAGTGTGTATTTTATGGGTAAACTGGCTAATATATGGGCTTTTATCGGAAGGCATAAGTATTGGGTAACCATAGGTGCTTTTCTGTTGATTATCGGAGTGTTGGATGAAAACAGTCTGATACGCCGCATAGCACATAAACGTGAAATTCATCAGTTGAATACGGAAATTGAGCGTTACCGTAAGCAGTATGAGGAGGACAGCAAGTTGCTGAAGGAGATTACCTCCAATAAGGAAGCATTGGAGAAGGTGGCTCGTGAAAAATACCTGATGAAGAAAGAAAATGAGGATATTTTTATTTTTGAAGAAGACAAGTGATGGAATCAAAGATGAAGGATAAACTGGCTGTTGTGGGGGCCATTGTGTTGTTTATTGGCTTGGCATTGCAGTTCGTAAAACTGCCATGGGCTCCGTATGTGTATCTGGTAGGGGCCTGCTTGTTTGCCTACGTACAGCTGGTTTCTGATTATAAAGGAAAGAATATCATTATCCGTCGTTTGCGCCGTCAGCAGCTTTTGGGAGCTATGTTGCTGGTGTTGACAGGGGTAATCATGTTGCTGTGGAAACGGAATGAATGGATTGTGTGCCTTACGGTGGCCGCGGTATTGGAACTTTACACGGCATTCCGTATTCCGCAGGAAGAAGCAAAAGAGAATTAGTGTGACAGTATAAATTAAGGAACCATGAAAGAAAGGTATTGGAAATATTCACTGATTGTTTTTATCCTTGGATTGGGGTATTTGCTGTTCCGCCAGGCACAGCCGTTTATGAACGGTATTCTGGGAGGATTTACGCTTTATTTGCTGTTGCGTAACTTCACTTTCTGGCTTCAGACCAAAATGAAGCCGGCATTGGCTGTATGGCTGGTGACAATTGGAGTGACACTTTTTATTCTGATACCCCTTTCTTTGTTTAGCTGGGCTTTGGTGAGCCAGGTTTCGAAGATGCATTTTGATACGGAGGCTATTATTCGTCCGGCATGGGATGTGATTGATTTTATCAAGGACCGTACGGGTTTCGATATTTTGTCGGAGAAAAGTCTGTCATTTTTTGTATCACAGGCTTCCTCCATCGGTCAGTCGGTAATGACGGGGGTGAGTGACCTGCTGGTTAATCTGTGCGTGGCCATTATGCTGTTGTTCTTTATGCTTTACGAAGGAAAATCCATGGAGCACTATATATCCACGCTGTTGCCTTTTAAAGCCGAGAATAAGATTGAAGTGCTGAAGAAGGTGCAGCTGATGGTGCGTTCCAATGCCATTGGAATTCCTTTGCTGGCCATTATCCAAGGATTTATATCGTTAGGAGGCTATTTGATTTGTGATGCTCCCAACCCATTTCTAAGTGCCATGCTGACAGCTTTTGCTTCAGTAATTCCGTTGGTGGGTACTGCTTTGGTATGGGTACCGATTACCATCTACTTCCTGATTGTAGGAAGCTGGGTGAACGCTCTGATGATGCTGGGATATGGGGCTATCATCGTTTCACAGTGCGATAACCTGATTCGTTTCCTGCTTCAGAAAAAAATGGCGGATGTGCATCCACTGATTACGATTTTTGGTGTAGTGGCAGGTCTTCCTTTATTTGGTTTTATGGGAGTGATATTTGGTCCGTTGCTCGTATCGCTGTTCCTTCTTTTTGTGGATATGTTCCGGAAGGAATTCTTGCTGGAAGACAACCAATCGGCTACGCCTGATTGATTCGTTCTTCCAGGAATTTCATAATCTCTTCCGCTTGTGCAGGATGGAACCACGTGATTTCCGGGTCTCTCTTGAACCAAGTCATTTGTTTCCGGGAATAAATGCGTGAGTTTTGCTTGATTTTTTCTATCGCAAAAGGAAGTTCCCATTCTCCATTCAGGTAGTTGAATATCTCCTTGTAGCCTACAGTATTGAGTGAATTGAGGTGCTTGTAGGCATATACGCTTTTGACTTCCTCCAGCAATCCCTCTTTCATCATTTCATCCACGCGCTGGTTAATGCGCTGGTAAAGTTCTTCACGGTCGCGTGTGAGGCCAATTTTGATGATTTGAAACGGACGTTCTTTGGTGTTGCGGGTGCGGAATGAAGTGTAGGTTTTTCCCGTCATATAACAGATTTCCAGTGCGTGAATTACCCGCTTGGGGTTTTTCAGGTCTACAATACGGTAATACTCCGGATCGAGTACCCGTAGTTCTGCACAAAGTTGCTCCAGACCTTCATTTTCGTAGCGGCGCAACATCAGTTCTCGTGTTTCTTTGTCAACCGTAGGAATATCGTCTATTCCTTTACAGACTGCGTCAACGTACATCATGGAGCCTCCGGTCATCACCACTACCGGATGAGTCCTGAATAACTCTTCCAACTTCTTTAGTACTTCAGCCTCGAATTGGGCTGCGCTGTAGTAATCAGTCAGTTCAAGGGTACCTACAAAATAGTGAGGTACTCGCTTTAACTGGTCGGGAGTGGGGGCTGCGGTACCAATTTTCAGATCTTTATACAACTGGCGAGAGTCTGAAGAGATGATAGAGGTATGATACTTTTCGGCAATGGAAAGACTCAATTCTGTTTTTCCTACACCGGTAGGACCAATAAGTACGATAAGGACGGGCTTTTTCATTTGTATGTTGGGGATAGGTCGGTAGGGAAAAAAGAAAATGTCATTCTGAGTCAGACCCAGGATGACATTTCTTATATTGTTTCAAACTGATGTAACTACGTGTCAGCTCTTTTTAATATTTATCTTCATCATAAGGATTTCCACTTCCTTCGTTGATGTCAAAACCTTCCGGGTCAAAGTCTTCCATGTCGTAGTCTTGATCGCCATAGAAGTTTTCGTCAAGGTCGAGTGCAGCGTTTGTATTCATCTGTTCATCAAAATCGATGGTCTGTTGAGGAGCTTCTCCGTTTTTACGAGTGCATACTGCCTTGTCTAGATCTTTTCCAGTGATGATTTCTGAAAGTTCGATGAAGAATACACGTTCAGCGAGCGGGTCAAATACATATATCATCTTCTGTTTTTCATCTTCCAGCAATTCGCTTAGAGGAGTTTCTCTCATGATGTATGTATCTTCCTCAGAGCTGCCGCTTCCCATGTCTTCCAGCGTTATTTCTGTTTCTTTTTCCCAGTCATCGTCACAGATGAAGAAAGAAGTCATCTGGTCATCTTTGTATCCAGTTGATTTCAGAATTGCTTCGTGCAGGTCGTAGAAAGAAGCTTCAGAGTCGATTTGGATTTCTCTCAAAAAATCATCGACTTCGTCAGATATGATTCTAAATTTGTATACCATTTTCTTTTTGTCTTTTGTTGATGGGGTAAATATACAAAATCTTTTTTATCGGATGATACCGCGCTGTGAGTTTTCCACGAATGAAATGATGTATTCAATTTCGGGTGTCATCGGCATTTCAGCTTTTATCTGTGCAATGGCTTCGGTAACATTTTTCCCACTATTGTAAATAATGCGGTAGGTATTGTGGATTATTTCAATCTGCTCGTTTGTAAATCCGCGACGACGGAGACCCACAATATTGATGCCACAATAAGCGATTGGGTCTCTTCCGGCAATGATGTAAGGTGGTATGTCTTTGCTGAAACGGCAACCGCCCTGAATCATGACGTAGCTTCCTACATGGCAGAATTGGTGCATTAGCACAACACCACTTACGATGGCGTTGTCATCGATAATCACTTCTCCAGCCATTTTGGTCTGATTACCAATGATACATCCGTTTCCCACAATCGTATCATGAGCTACGTGTACTCCTTCCATCAGCAGGTTATTATTACCTACCACAGTTTTACCTTTGGCAGCTGTACCACGATTGATAGTTACATTCTCACGGATGGTATTGTTATCTCCGATTTCTGCAGTGGTTTCTTCTCCGTGAAACTTCAAGTCTTGTGGGATAGCTCCAATTACTGCTCCGGGGAATATACGGTTTCCATTTCCAATACGAGAACCATACAGAATGTTGGCATTTGGCATAATGATATTGTTGTCACCAATGACTACATTCTTGTCAATAAAAACAAAAGGGCCTATTTCTACGTTTTCCCCGATTTTAGCTTCCGGGTCTATATATGCTAAAGGACTGATCATGTTACTTGTTTTTTACAATTTGTGCCATAAATTCAGCTTCGCAGACAATCTTTTCACCTACGAAAACGTATCCTTTCATGGTAGATATTCCTCGGCGAATAGGTGCCATCAATTCGACCCTGAAAATTAAAGTATCGCCTGGAACCACTTTTTGACGGAATTTTACATTGTCTATCTTCAGGAAGTAGGTAGAGTATTTTTCCGGTTCGTCTACTGAATTCAAAACCAGCAAACCTCCTACTTGAGCCATTGCTTCAATCTGTAATACACCAGGCATTACAGGCTCTTGCGGAAAATGGCCTTGGAAGAATGGTTCGTTGGATGTCACATTTTTAACACCCACAATATAGTTAGCTCCAATAGCAATTACTTTATCTACCAACTGGAATGGATAACGATGAGGTAATAATTCACGAATACGGTTTACGTCCATCAAAGGCTCTTCGTTACAGTTGTAAACCGGAGCTTGTATTTCGTGCATACGGATTTCCTTTCGGAGCTGGCGGGCAAATTTGTTGTTGATGGTATGTCCCGGACGTGTAGCAATGATGCGGCCTTTAATAGGTTTGCCTACTAACGCCAAATCACCTATGATGTCCAGCAGTTTATGGCGTGCAGGTTCATTAGGCCATACCAATGGAATATGGTTGATGTATCCTAAATGGCTCGCATCCATGTGAGGTACTCCCATCACGTCAGCTAACTTATCGAAGTTTTCCTGTGTCATCTGCTTTTCGTAGATAACGATGGCATTATCTAGGTCACCTCCCTTGATGAGTCCGGCATTCAGCAACGGCTCAATTTCACGGACAAATACGAATGTACGTGCAGAAGCAATTTCTGTAGGGAAGCACTCCATATTTTCCAACGTAGCATATTGGTTGGTCAATATTTTGGAGTCGTATGAAATCAGTGTATTGACACTGAACTTGTCATCAGGAAGTACAATGATGGAAGAACCTGTTTCTTCATCACGGAACTCAATCTTTGACTTGATGATGTAATAATCTTTCGGAGCAGCTTGTTCTTCGATGCCTACGCGCTTGATGCATTCTACGTATGCTTTGGCACTTCCGTCCAAAATAGGAAATTCCGGTCCGTCAACTTGAATCAAGCAGTTATCTATACCTGCTGCGTATAATGCAGCCAACGCATGTTCTACGGTACTAACTTTTACCCCGTTTTTTGCTAAAACTGTTCCACGGGTTGTGTCTACCACATTTTCTGCTACAGCATCCAGTATGGGCTGGTCGTCCAAATCGATTCGCTGTATCTTATACCCGTAGTGCTCTGGGGCAGGATTGAACGTAACGGTCAGTTTAACTCCTGTATGGAGTCCCTTTCCATTGAGTGAAAAGCTGCCTTTTAAGGTTTGTTGTTTCAACATGGGTTTATTTATTTAGTTGTTTTTTTAATTCTTCAATTTCCTTTTGCAGGCGTCCGAGTTCCACGTACATATCCGGTAGTTTCTTGTAGATAGCTGCAGAACGCGCGAACTGTTTCGGGTCTATTGCTGGATAGCCCATTAATGTAGTGTTTGATTTTGTATTTCCTGGAATACCAGACTGTGCTCCTACATTGACATGGTCTCCCACCTTGATGTGTCCGGCAACTCCTACCTGGCCTCCGAACATACACCATTCGCCAATTTTGGCAGAACCGGCAATTCCTACTTGAGATGCCATCACAGTGTGTTTCCCAATTTCCACATTGTGGGCAACCTGAATCAAATTATCCAGCTTCACTCCCTGTTTGATAAGTGTATGTCCCATTGTAGCACGGTCAATACAAGTGTTGGCACCAATTTCTACATTGTCTTCCAGCTCCACAATTCCTATTTGTGGAATCTTTTCATAGCCATCTGCTCCCGGAGCAAAACCAAATCCGTCGGCACCGATTACGGCTCCGGCGTGAAGAATACAATTGTTCCCAATTCTGCAATCCTGATAGATGGTTACATGAGGATAAATAATGGTGTTCATGCCTATTTTCACATTGCTTCCGATGGTAGCCTGCGGATGTATGCATACATTGTCTCCAATTTCAGCCCCGTCTTCGATGCAGGCAAATGGGCCGATGTACACATTCTTTCCAATTTTGGCACTTTCTGCAATGGATGCTAACGGACTTACACCTTGTTTCTTGGGGATACTCATTTCATATAACGCCATGAGTTTGGCCAGACTCTCGTATGCATTATCCACTTTGATAAGTGTGGTCTGAAGTTCATGTTCAGGTTCGAAATCTTTATTTACCAGTACAATGGAAGATTTCGTGTTGTAGATATAATGAGTGTACTTAGGATTGGACAGAAAGGATAATGCTCCCGGTACACCCTCTTCTATTTTTGCAAAGGTGTGTACTGTGGCATTTTCATCACCAACTATAATTCCCTGGATGTATTCCGCAATTTGCTTAGCTGAGAACTCCATATTAGTTATCTTTAATTCCTTGGTTTTCCTTGGTTGTTCTTCAATATTTAGTTGCCTGAAAAAGCATACTTACTACTTAATTATGCAAATTACGTATTTTTTTTTTACATATCCGTGAAAAAAAACAATTATTTGCCTGAAACGACCATTAATTTTCATTGCTATCGTATACAAGTGCGTTTGGAACTTGTTTTTTTGTACAATAAAAAAGAAGTACAAAAATTCCTGTTGAGAATCTTTGTACTTCTTTGTATGTGGAAACTAATTGTTTCTTAGAGAATAGCAGCGAGTTCTTTTTCCATTTGTTGTTGTACCTTTTTGGCTTCTTCTGCAGCTGCATTGGCAAAGTTTTCTGTTTTGTCTGCATAGATAATGGCACGGCTTGAATTGACAATCAATCCACATTCCTTAGTCATACCGTATTTGCAGACTTCTTCCAGTGAACCGCCCTGAGCACCGATACCCGGTACCAGCAGGAAGTGGTTGGGAACGATTTTGCGGATGTCTTCGAACATACGTCCCTGAGTAGCACCTACCACGTACATCATGTTCTGGTCGTTAGCCCATTCCTGAGATTTGCGTAATACTTTTTCGAATAGACGTTCACCTTCCGTATCGGTCGTTAATTGAAAGTCGTGTGAACCTTTGTTGGAAGTCAGAGCCAGCAGGATAACCCATTTCCCTTCATAAGTAAGGAACGGAGTCACGCTGTCTTCTCCCATGTAAGGAGCTACAGTGACAGAATCAATATTCAGTTCTTCAAAAAAAGTGCGGGCATACATGGCAGAAGTGTTACCGATGTCTCCACGTTTTGCGTCAGCGATGATGAACTGGTCTGGATAGTTCTTCTTGATGTATTCAACGGTTTTTTCGAATGCAATCCAACCTTTTACGCCCATGCTTTCATAAAAAGCTAGGTTGGGTTTATAAGCGATACAGTAGGGAGCTGTTGCATCGATGATCGCTTTGTTGAATGCGAAAATCGGGTCTTCTTCTTTTAGAAGGTGTTCCGGGATTTTCTTTATATCAGTATCAAGTCCTACACACAAAAAAGATTTTTTCTTTTTGATGTTTTCAAATAATTCTTGTTTGTTCATGACACGTTTATTTTAATGATAATTATATACTTCTTTTGTACGCGGGTAGGGATAAAATCGTACACGCGTATTTATAATTCGCTTTCTTTCAATCGTTCTGCATTTTCGGCTACAATCAGGTGGTCGATGCAATCCTGAATGTCACCATCCATGAAAGCCGCCAGGTTGTAGATGGTGTAGTTGATGCGGTGATCGGTAATACGTCCTTGTGGATAGTTGTAAGTACGTATCTTAGCTGAGCGGTCACCGGTACTTACCATTGTCTTACGTTTGGAAGCGATGTCGTCAATGTACTTTTGGTGTTCCTTGTCGTAGATAAAGGTACGCAAACGGCTGAGGGCACGTTCCTTGTTCTTTGGCTGGTCACGAGTTTCCGTACATTCTATAAGGATTTCTTCTACGATACCGGTGTTCGGATTTTTCCAGTTGTAACGCAAGCGTACGCCAGATTCTACCTTATTGACATTCTGACCTCCGGCACCGCCACTTCGGAATGTATCCCATTTGATTTCACCTTCGTTGATTTCCACGTCGAAAGGTTCTGCTTCGGGAAGTACGGCTACCGATGCGGCCGAGGTGTGTACACGTCCCTGAGTTTCAGTTGCAGGAACTCGCTGTACGCGGTGTACACCTGATTCATATTTCAGCGTACCATACACTTTTTCACCTGTTACCGAACAGATGATTTCTTTAAAACCACCCGCAGCTCCTTCGTTGGCGCTGGAAACTTCCAGTCTCCATCCTTTCGATTCGCAGTATTTAGAATACATGCGGAACAAATCGCCGGCAAAGATGGCAGCTTCGTCACCTCCTGTACCACCACGAATTTCCAGAATGGCATTTCGGTCATCTTGCGGGTCTGCCGGTACTAACAATAATTTTATTTCTTCTTCCAGTTCCGGAATGCGAGCTTCACAGGCGGCCGCTTCTTCACGAGCCATTTCTTTCATCTCCGGATCGTTTTCGCTCATCATCATTTTGGCTTCTTCCAATCCGTTTAGACATTGAAGATACTCCTTGCGGGCAGCCATCAGGTCGCCCAGCTCTTTGTATTCTTTGGTCAGTTTGACGTATCGTTTCTGGTCAGAAATTACATTAGGATCCGTGATGAGGGTAGATACCTCTTCAAAACGGGCTACAAGTCCGTCCAGTTTTTCTAATAAGGTGTTGTTTTCTGCCATTTATGCATTATTAGGGTTTATACCGCGGTTGAATCTATAGGGAAAAGATGTTTTCTCTTTTGTATAAGCATAGAAATAGGTGGAAAGATAGTCTGATATGCTTTCCACCTAAATTTATAAGCGATTAATATTTGAATTCTCCAAATTCAGAACGGATAATCAGTTCCTTGTGGTCGCTTTCTTCGATGCGTCCGATAATTTGTGCGTCGATGTTGAACGACTTGCTGATTTCAATTACTTGTTCCGCATGTTCCGGTGACAGGTAAACTTCCAGACGGTGTCCCATGTTGAATACCTTGTACATTTCGTCCCATTCGGTACCGCTTTGTTCTTTAATTGTACGGAACAAAGGAGGAACAGGGAAGAGGTTGTCTTTGATGACACGGCAATTGTCGCCTACGAAGTGCAGTACTTTTGTCTGTGCACCACCTGAGCAGTGAACCATACCGTGGATTTCCGGACGCAGGGCATCCAGCAATTTCTTAACTACCGGTGCATAAGTACGTGTCGGAGAAAGAACCAGCTTACCGGCATCCAGTGGAGAGCCTTCTACGGCATCCGTCAGTTTCAGTTTACCGCTATAGACTAATTCTTCAGGTACAGCCTTGTCGTAGCTTTCCGGATATTTTTCAGCCAGGTATTTGCTGAACACATCATGACGGGCACTGGTCAGACCATTGCTTCCCATACCACCGTTGTATTCTTTTTCATAAGTAGCCTGACCATAAGAAGCCAGACCGACGATTACGTCGCCCGGACGGATATTGGCATTGTCGATGACATCAGCACGTTTCATACGGCAAGTTACCGTACTGTCTACAATAATCGTACGAACCAGGTCGCCTACATCGGCAGTTTCTCCACCTGTAGCATATACGCCGACACCCATTTCGCGAAGTTCAGCCAGCAACTCATCTGTTCCGTTGATGATGGCAGAAATCACTTCTCCCGGTACAAGCAGCTTGTTACGGCCGATGGTAGAAGATACTAAGATGTTATCTACCGCTCCTACGCACAACAAGTCATCGATGTTCATAATCAATGCATCCTGTGCGATACCCTTCCATACAGACAAGTCACCGGTTTCTTTCCAGTACAAATAAGCCAGTGAAGACTTCGTTCCGGCTCCGTCGGCATGCATGATGTTGCAGTACTCCGGGTCACCTCCTAAAATATCAGGAATGATTTTACAGAATGCTTTGGGGAAAATACCTTTGTCAATGTTCTTGATAGCGTTATGTACATCTTCTTTAGATGCAGATACGCCGCGCTGCATGTATCGTTGATTGCTCATGAGTATAGTAAGTTTGTTTGTTTCAATTGAATGTGCAAATTTAGTGATTATTCCTTTTATTACCATGCGTTTCGGGATAAAATCAGTACACCGTCACTCCGGCAGGGGTAATTGTGCCGTCAGGAGCTAACAGGCTGAATCGGAAAAAGCCTTTTCCCGTTTTCTGAGGAATGTCTTTCTCCGGCTGGACTGTACGTAGAATCTCCATGCCTGTGGCGTCACTCACAATGAGTATATATCCGCTTGGGATAGCCGGAAAGTTTCCGTGATAAATCACAGGATTGTCTTTAGCCGGTACGTTTAAAGCCAGTGGGGTGCTTTCATATCCAAAACGGTTTACGGCTGTAACTGCCCAGTAGATACCTCCCTTTGTAGACAAATCCGGCACAAAGGTATATTGACAGCTGTCCGTACGTGTAATAATCAGGTTTTGAGCCTTCTCTGTATCTACCGGATAAGTGGCAGATGCATAAATCCGGTAATAGATTCCTCCCGGCAAAGATGGGGATGCCTTCCAGCTCATTTCGATATTGTTTCCTTTTAATATCAAAGAAGGAGAAGTCGGCTGAGAGGGGGGATTACCTTTTGTCCATCGCATGGGAGGCACTACTGCCGGGTAGGCGTAAAAATGGTTCGTCAGTTCATCCAATATTCCCTTGGTATTCTCCAGCATGAATTTGTTACGGAAATAAGCCTGTCCATCCAATCCAATTCTTCGGGAGAAATAAATCTGGCGTATGATTTCATCTACTTTCCAGTTCTGTTCTTTAGGGTGAAGAAAATAGATTCCCAGTCCGGGTACTATCCAACGTTCATTCTTGTTTTCTTTCCAGTCGAGTGCAAAAGGGTAGAAATGATTTCCCTGGAAATACATCATGGGGAAAAGCGCATCCTGAATACCATCATTTAGCCACTTTTGTGCATCCTGATATACTGTGCTGTATGCATTCCAGCCAAAGGATGAATAACGTCGTGTGTCGTTGAATTTCCCGATCGGGGAACTGCTGACTTTCACCCACGGCTTCAGTTGTTTTACCTCCGCGTAAATTCGTGCGACAATGCGGGTAATGTTATCCCGTCTCCATTGCTTGAGCTCCTGCTTTTTCCCATATTTCCGATAGGTATCTTTGTCCGGGAACTTTTCGCCCTGCTCTGGATAGCGGATATAATCCAGGTGGATGCCGTCAATGTCATAGCGACTTGTGATTTCTTTGGCTATCCGGCTCAGGTAATCGGCTGTACCTGGATTTCCAGGGTCAAGGTACCAGCTCCCGTTGAACTGCTTGCAGAGTGCCGGTTGGTTTTTTACTACACAGTTCTTTCCCAGCAGCGTTACTTGGCGCTTGTTTCCGATAGGAATACACACCAGCCATGCATGAAGTTCCAGTCCTCGTTTGTGACATTCTTCTATTGCAAATTGCAGTGGGTCATATCCGGGGTTCTTGCCGGTATGTCCTGTAAGACTTTCTGCAAAGGTCTCAATTGTAGAAGGGTAGATAACGTCTCCCCGAAGACGGGTTTGGAAAAGTACGGTATTGAAATTTGCTGCCTTTAAGGCATCAAGTTGCCGGATCAGCTCATTTTTCTGTGCTTCAATTCCCTTGGCCGAATTCGCTTTCCGTGTAGGCCAGTCCATTCCTCCAAGAGTGGTCAGCCAAGTGGCGCGTATTTCCTCTTTAGGCTGAGCTTGTAAGGAAAGCAAGCTGCTTATAAATAGAAGACCGATTAATAGTATGCGCATATCTTTTAAATGTTTGTGCAAATATACATATAAATTACGGATATGTAGAGAAAGAAGATAATAAGCCGGAAGAAGAGGTGAAAGAATGAGGGCTTCGGAGTAAATTTTTCTTGAAAACAGTAACGGTTTGTTTCTTTTTATTACTTTTGCGCGATAATAAAAGATAAATTGATAGCTATGATAACGTTTACTCTCGCATTGGTATTATTGGTGGTGGGATATTGGCTTTATGGAAAGTACGTCAACTCCTTGTTTGCTCCTGATTCCACACGTAAAACGCCGGCTTTGACAATGGCCGACGGGGTGGATTTTATTCCCCTTCCTACATGGAAAATTTTTATGATTCAGTTTTTGAACATAGCCGGGCTCGGACCTATTTTCGGGGCGATAATGGGGGCGCAGTTTGGTACGGCTTCTTATTTGTGGATTGTGTTCGGTACGATTTTCGCCGGAGCCGTACACGATTTTTTGTCCGGAGCTTTATCGTTACGTAACAATGGAGAAAGTCTTCCGGAAATTATTGGTCGTTATTTAGGAAGCCGGACTAAAAAGGTGGCCTGCGTGTTTACTGTCTTGCTGATGATTCTAGTCGGTGCGGTCTTTGTTTCAGGACCTGCAGAGTTGCTGGCTGGTATGACTCCTTCTGCGCTGGATGTGTATTTCTGGATGGTCGTGATTTTCTTGTATTATATTTTGGCGACCATGCTTCCTATTGATAAAATCATCGGACGCATTTATCCTTTATTTGCCTTTGCCTTGTTGTTTATGGCTGTAGGCATTCTTGTTATGCTGTATGTCAAAAGTCCGGCCTTGCCTGAAATGTGGGAGGGATTTGGTACGAAGTACGAGAAGAACCCGATTTTCCCGATGATGTTTATCTCCATTGCATGTGGAGCCATCAGCGGTTTTCATGCTACCCAGTCGCCTTTGATGGCGCGTTGCATTACGAATGAAAAGCACTGCCGTCCGATTTTCTATGGAGCGATGGTAACGGAAGGAATTGTGGCACTTATCTGGGCTGCAGCGGCGACTTATTTCTTTCAAGAGAACGGTATCGTGGATAAAGTGACCGGAGTGGCTTATTCCGGAGCCAAAGTCGCTACAGATATTTCAAAAGACTGGTTAGGGGCATTCGGTGGCATTTTGGCCATATTGGGAATTGTGGCGGCTCCTATTACGAGTGGTGATACCGCCTTGCGTTCGGCACGTCTGATTGTGGCGGACTTTTTTCATGTAGAGCAGCGCTCTATCGCTAAACGTCTTTTCATTTGTATCCCCATATTCTTGGTTACCATCTTGTTGTTGGTGTACAGCTTTGGAGATGCGGAAGGATTCAAGATTATCTGGCGATATTTTGCCTGGTGTAATCAGACCTTGTCTGTCTTTACATTGTGGGCCATTACGGTCTGGCTGGTTTGTGCACGGAAAAACTATTGGGTAACCTTGATTCCAGCTTTGTTTATGACTTGTGTTTGTGCCACTTATATTCTCATTGCTCCGGAAGGGCTGGCCTTGTCGGCCGAAGTGGCTTATCCTGTCGGATTGTGTTGTACACTGGTGGCTGCGCTTTGGTTTGTATGCTGGTTCCGCCGGATACGTTCCTTATAAAGAATTGTTTGGCTGTTCTGTAGATTATGTATAATTTTGCGGGCTGTAAAGGTAAAAGTAATTTCAAATGAAAAAAAGATGCTTTTTAATGTGGGTCATGATGGCCGCTTCGGCAGGGGTAATGGCTCAGAAAGAAGGTTTTGGTTATAAATTTTATGGACAGGTGCGGACCGACTTATTCTATAACAGCCGTTCCAACTCAGAAACTGTCGACGGACTTTTTTACATGTATCCTAAGGATGTAGCTCCTGATGCGGATGGAAAGGATTTGAACGCTAAACCGGATGGTAACTTCTATACATTGTACACCAGATTGGGAGTGGATGTGACCGGACCTACCTTGGGAAAGGCAAAGACTTCGGCAAAGGTGGAAGTCGATTTCCGTGGTTCGGGCACGACTTATTCTTTGTTCCGTATTCGTCATGTGTATTTCAACCTTGATTGGGGAAAGTCAGCCCTGCTGGTTGGACAAACATGGCATCCTCTGTATGGAGATGTGGCTCCTGAAATTCTGAACTTGAACATGGGAGCACCTTATCAGCCGTTCAGCCGTGCACCGCAGGTTCGCTATCGGTTTACAAACAAAAATTTCAAACTGACCGCTGCTGCTATATGGCAGTCACAGTATTTGTCGGTAGGGCCTTCTTCAAACGAGGCAGGAGCTGTTACTACGGCTAAGAGTCAGAGCTTTATGAAGAACGGTTGCTTGCCCGAATTTTATTTGGGCATGGATTATAATCGTCCCGGATTGCTTGCCGGAGCGGGTGTGCATGTGTCTTCCATATCTCCCCGTACAGAATCGAAATACAATGACAATATATACAAGGTAAGCGAACGCGTGACAGGAGTTTCAGCTGAGGCGCATGTGAAATATGTGCACCGCCGTTTCTTGCTGGCAGCCAAGAGCGTGTTAGGGTCAAACCTGACGCAAACCAGTACAATTGGCGGGTATGGCATTACGTGTACCGACTCTCGCACGGGTGAACAGGAGTATACTCCTTTGCGTGTATCGCATACTTGGGTAAATATGATGTATGGAAGTAAGTTCCGTGGCGGAGTGTTTGCCGGGTATCTCAAAAACTTGGGTGCATCGAAAAATGTGACTGGAGTATTGGGTACAGGAACAAATATCGACCAGTTGAATACACTGGGGGCCGAATTGACTTACAATCGCCCGAACTGGAAGTTCGGAGCAGAATATACTTGGACCGGCGCGTGGTATGGCGATTATACCGACAAGGCACGGGTGACTAATACCCATCTGGTGAAAAATAACCGCATCGTACTGACTGCTTTGTTCCAGTTTTAATCTGTATCAATTATAATGAATAGCGAGAAGATGCATCGGTGAGGGATGCCGCTTCTCGCTATTTTTATTATTCTGCTTTCTGTTTATATAGTTTATCTAAATCTATACTGGGTGCTTCTTTGTGAAGTAAGATAGTAGCGGATACATCGTTAGCCTGAAAATTTTCCACATTTGATAACCGATTGATAAACTGACGTACGGTATCTACTTTTACATTCTCAACAAATACATTGCGGATTGGTAATCGGGCATCTCCTTTTAGCTCGTAAATGGCATCAGCCGACTGGCAATGAATATTCTTTACATGTATCCCGTCTATTCGTGTGATACGTGTTTCATAAGTTGGAACTAAATCTTTCCATTGGTATAATACTTCAGTGTCTACTTCAAATGTACGAAGCATATCTCCAGCTTCAATGTTTTCCAGGTAAATGTTTTCGATAAACCCTCCACGACGATGGTTCGTTTTTAAGAAAAACAGGCGGTGTACATTTTGTGGGGCTTTACAGCGGGTCATGTAGATATTGCGTACTCCTCCGGAAATTTCACTTCCGATTCCGAGCAGGGTATGCCCATTGAGAATATCACAATCCCGGACGACGATATTTTCGCTGGGTGTGTTGAGGCGCCATGCATCTTGGTTGCGTCCGGCCTTGATGACCACCGCATCGTCTCCCTGGTCGAACTTACAGTTCTCAATCAGAAAATTCCGGCTCATTTCCAAATCGATTCCGTCATTGTTGTGTCCATGAGCCTGCACATCGAGATGGCGTACTACGCCGCTGTTACACAAATAGAGGTGGATGGTCCAAAAAGGACTTTGGCGGATATGGAAATCTTCTAATAATATATTTTTGCAGCGGTTAAAATGAATGAGGTGTGGACGAAGATGATTTTCTCCTCTTGCCATTTGGCGTTGTTCTACAGGAACATCTGTTGACCCCATGGAATACAATTGTCTTAATGCGTTTAAGTGAGCTTCCGGACGTTTAAACCACGTACGCCAGGTGTCCATGACTGGAGCCAGCGTTCCTTTTCCGGAGATACCTACATTCTCACATTCAAATGCATAGATAAGTGGCGAGTAATTATAGCATTCCAGCCCCTCCCAGGAGGTCATTACAGCTGGAAGGTAATCATTGGGATTGTCAGAGAATCTGACTACAGCTCCTTCTTCCAAAAAAAGGTTGACATAGCTTTTGAGGTGAATAGGTCCGGTAAACCACTCACCGGCTGGGACTACCACTCGTCCGCCTCCCGCACGGTGGCATGCTTCAATGGCTTTGGCAAATGCCTGGGTGTTTAGATGATTGCTTCCCTTTTTGGCTCCATATTTTGTGATGGAGAATTCTTTATTGGGGAATGTGCACAAGTGTACGGAATCCATAGGGAAAGGAGCTTCCACATGTACAGGTTGCACGTTCACTTTTTGTGCTGAAGTTGTATACGCCATTAAGCTTGCAACAAAAATAGAAAATAAAGTCTTGCTTCTCATGGTAATGTATTAGTTAGTATGTCTTTTGTGGCAAAGGAAAGCATTCTTTTGGAAATAAATCAGGTGTGAATGTCCTTATAAATGTATTTTTGTACGATATTCTATGATTCCGTACGTTTGTCTGCATCCTTTTTGGCCATAAGCGTTTAATTTTGCCTTTACAATAACCTAAGATGAAAATGTATGAAAACAAAGCGATTTCTGAATATTGGTCTTGCCAGTCTGTTTTTGGTAAATGTAGCTTATGCACAAAGCTATCAGTTTGATTTTAGTGAGAAGAAAAAAGTCGAGAAAGGAGTGATTCAAATCTCTTCAGATTCAATATATCCTTGTGAAGGTGGTTATGGATATGATTTTCTGCCTGCACCGGTGAAGAAAAGTAACGAACCTTTTTTCTTTTCGGTAGATGTTCCTGATGGAAATTATCTGGTGACAGTTACTTTAGGTAATGCCCGGAAAGCTGGTTCTACTACAGTGCGTGCAGAATCCAGACGTTTGTTCCTTGAAAATATATCTACTCGGAAAGGAGAGTTTCTGACCTATCGTTTTACGGTGAATAAACGTAATACGATAATCGCAGATGGTGAAAAAGTACAGATAAAGGAGCGGGAAAAGAATAAATTGAACTGGGATGATAAGTTGACATTTGAATTTAATGGAGATGTTCCTTGTTTGGCTAGTCTGAAAATTGAGCCAGTAAATGATGTAGTGACCGTTTTTTTAGCAGGTAACTCTACTGTCGTAGACCAGGATAATGAGCCATGGGCTAGCTGGGGACAGATGATTCCGCGTTTTTTTGATGAACATGTATGTTTTGCAAACTATGCAGAAAGTGGTGAACGTGCCGATACCTTTATTAAGGCCGGTCGTCTGAAGAAGGCTTTAACTCAGATGAAAGAAGGGGATTATATGTTTATTGAGTTTGGGCATAATGACCAGAAATTAAAAGGACCGGGCAAGGGAGCCTATTATTCATTTGCCAGCAATTTGAAATATTTTGTAGATGTAGTACGTGCAAAAGGGGGAATTCCGGTTTTTGTGACTCCAACTCAGCGTCGTTCATTTGACAATTCAGGCAAGATACAGGAAACCCACGAAGACTATCCTGATGCGATGCGTTGGGTTGCCCAGCGTGAGGGGGTGCAGGTGATAGAATTGCATGACATGACCCGTGTGTTTTATGAAGCTATGGGAGTAGAACCTTCTAAAAAAGCTTTTGTGCATTATCCGGCAGGAACTTATCCCAATCAGACGAAGGCTTTGGCTGATAATACCCATTTCAATCCATACGGAGCGTATGAAATTGCAAAATGTGTGATTGAAGGTATTAAGCAGTTGAATCTTCCCTGGGTTAAATATTTGAGAGATGATTATCATCCTTTTAATCCTGCGAGTCCAGATAAAGTGGATACGTTTAAGTGGAATGAAAGTCCTTTTACGGAAATTGAGAAACCTGATGGAAATTGATTTTTGTAAGTTATAGAGTCTTATAAGTTTTAATAGGTAGGATAAGCTATTTGAGGTAAAGGAGAGAAAGAGCGGACTAAATGATCAATAGTTCGTTCTTTTTTTATTTATCAGTAGATTTATGTACAAAAGCACATGATTGTGTACAATATTCCATGCGAGAGTAATCTCTTTCTGCTATCTTTGGAATTTGAAAATCAGTAAATATGTATATGAAAAAACACATAATGTGGGGAGTCTGGTTGCTAGGGGCAACCTGCTTTTCTTTTTCTGCTTATGCGCAAAACAAGGTGAAAGCGCCAATGGAAGATGTGAACCAGGTAGTTGATTTGACACTGGATAGCTTGAATAAAGCAAAAACAGCCAGACCGGTTGCGGGGTCTACCCGTAAGGGAAATAATCCTGTACTTTTCCTGGTTGGAAATTCAACGATGCGTACTGGTACGTTAGGTAATGGAAATAACGGACAGTGGGGATGGGGATATTTCTTCCATGAATATTTTGATGAAAACAAGATTACAGTAGAAAATCATGCGTTGGGAGGAACCAGTAGCCGTACATTTTATACTCATTTGTGGAAAGATGTCCTGAAAGGAGTAAAAAAAGGTGACTGGGTTATTATCGAACTGGGGCATAACGATAACGGACCGTATGACAGCGGACGGGCACGTGCTTCTATTCCAGGTATCGGCAAAGACAGTCTCGAAGTAACAATTAAGGAAACAGGGGTAAAGGAAACAGTGTATACATACGGCGAATACATGCGTCGTTACATTCGTGAAGTCAAAGCCAAAGGAGCTCATCCCATTCTTTTTTCTCTTACCCCGCGCAATGCTTGGGAAGATAAAGACAGCACTATAATTACTCGTGTAAATAAAACTTTTGGTTTGTGGGCCAAGCAAGTGGCTAAAAAAGAACATGTACCTTTTATTGACCTTAATGAGATAACAGCTCGTAAATTTGAGACTTTTGGCAAGGAAAAGGTAAAATACATGTTCTATTTGGATCGCATCCATACCAGTGTGTTTGGAGCACGGGTAAATGCTGAATCTGCAGCCGAAGGTATTCGTGAATATAAAAAGCTGGAACTTGCCCGTTATTTGAAGCCTGTCGAACAAGATACGGTCACTGGTTCAACCCGAAAGAAAGGCTGTCCGGTGTTATTTACCATAGGTGACAGCACGGTGCGTAATCAGGATAAAGACGAGAATGGTCAGTGGGGATGGGGAAGTGTGATTGCCGAACTGTTTGACTTAAATAGAATTTCTGTAGAGAATTGTGCTAAAGCAGGCCGTAGTGCCCGTACTTATTTGGAGGAAGGTCGTTGGGATAAGGTCTATAATGCCTTGCAACCTGGTGATTTTGTATTGATTCAATTTGGGCATAATGATGCTGGAGCTATTAATACAGGAAAGGCACGCGCTGAACTTCCAGGAGCTGGAGAAGAAAGTAAAGTCTTTTTAATGGAAGCCACTAAAACTTATGATGTGGTATATACATTTGGCTGGTATTTGCGTAAATTTATCCACGATGCTCAGGAAAAAGGGGCTATACCTATTGTGTTGAGTCATACGCCACGTAATATGTGGGATAATAATGAGATACAACGTAATACCACATCTTTCGGTAAATGGACACGGGAAGCCGCTGAAGCAACAGGTGCGTATTTTATTGACTTGAATAAGTTGTCAGCAGATAAATTGCAACAGATTGGCTATGAGCAAGGCTTGAAATATGTAGCTCCTTATTTCTGTAAGGATCATACACATACATCATTGAAAGGAGCGCACTTGAATGCACAAAGCATTGCAGACGGTTTGAAAGAAACAGATTGTACATTGAAAAACTATTTAAAATAATTGGAGGTACTATGAAACGTGAAGCTTTTAAAATGTTCCTGAAACCAGGATTTGAAAAAGAGTATGAAAAACGCCATGCTGCTATTTGGCCGGAGCTGAAACAGATGTTGTCAGAAAATGGCGTGTATGATTATTCTATTTATTGGGATAAAGATACTAATATCTTGTTTGCTTGTCAGAAAACGAAAGGTGAAGAATCTTCTCAGGATATGGGAAATAACCCGATTGTACAGAAATGGTGGGATTATATGGCTGACATTATGGAGGTGAATCCTGACAATTCTCCGGTTACTATTCCTTTGCCGGAAGTTTTCCACATGGATTGAACAATTCTGTACAAGATTGAAAAAAGTGCATGGCTTTTTTAGTGATGCACTTTTTTTATATTTTTGCAAATAATATATAAAAACAAAGCAGAATGAACAGGCTATTCTTCTTCATATTCTTTTTTATTGTATGGTTGGTAGAAGGAGTTGAGGCTGCAGTGGATGTGCGTTCCACTCGCTTTACAACCACATCCGGATTAGGCAATAATTCGGTCAGATATATGTATCAAGACAGTAAGGGATTCATTTGGATGGGAACTCTTAACGGGCTTAGCCGTTTTGATGGAACTTCTTTTATTACATTCCGTCCTCGAAAAGGAAATAAGCCCTCATTGCCGGATCATCGTATACAGGAAATTATAGAGGACCAGAATTGTTTTTTATGGATAAAGACAACTGGAGAATCAGTCGGGTGTTACGACTTGAAGAAGGACTGCTTTGTGGATTTTACAGGTAGTGGTGAATATTTACGCCATTATTCGAATGTCTATTTTGTCAATAAAAATGAAGCTTGGGTAACGGGAGAAAGAGAAGGATGCCGGTTAATACGCTACCGGAAAGACCGTACTTTTACTTCAATTGCCTTCGATGTTCGTAATGGGCTTGCGTCCAACCTTATTCGTGATTTGAAGGTAGGTGCAGAAGGTTGGGCCTGGATTGCCACAGGAAAAGGGCTTTATTATTGGGATGGAAAGAAACTTCATGCAGTGGATGAGCGTATGGACTTTATGAGAATAGCTGTTCACAAGAAGAAAACCTATTTCCTGACGAATAAAGGGGATGTGTATACTTTTTTGAATGGGGCTTTAAAGAAGGAAGTTTCTATTGAAGGAGATTTTACTTACTATGATAATTTGATATTAGGTAAGAAGTGGCTTATTTTTAGTGCTACTAATACCTGGAGTTTTGACTTTGAAACGCATGTACTGACTTTAGCTGAAGAGGCACTGCAAATAAAAAGAGCGAAGGTTATTAAAGATAACAAGGGAGAATCGTGGGTTTATGGAAACAGTGGAGTATTAACTTGGATTGATTCCCAATCGGGAAAAGTGACTCCTTTTTTATTGATGCCGGAAGAGAAGCGTAATTATGTGGACAGGGAACGCTATTATGTGGTACATGATTCACGTGGAATTATTTGGATTGGTACTTATGGTAACGGCCTTTTTGTATATGATGTGGCAAACGGACAAATGAAACATATTGTAGCCGACTCTGACAATACGCAAAGTCAGATTGGCTCAGATTTTTTGCAATGTGTCATAGAAGACCATTCTGGTAATATATGGGTAAGTTCGGAATATACGGGAGTGTCTCGTTTGGAAGTCCTGAATGAAGGTACACTTCGTATTTTCCCGGCAGGTGAAGGGAAGTTTAATCGCTCGAATACGGTACGTACCCTGCACCGTTGTTCTTCAGGAAATATCATTCTTGGAACCCGTGATGGAAGAATGTATGAATACGATTCACAGTTGAATAATAAAAAGGAGGAAACAACTTATGGAAGTAATATTTATGCGGTTGTAGAGGATATGGATGGAGTTCAGTGGTATGCTTCGCGTACCAAGGGACTGATTGTGGGTAACCGTGTATATACACATAATCCTTCCGATTCGTCTTCCTTGGCTTCGAATCAAGTGTTTTGCCTGTTGAAGGATAGTAAAAACCGTATATGGGTTGGAACTTTTGAAGGAGGACTTGATCTGGCCGTTCCGGGCAAGAATGGCTATACTTTCCGCCATTTCTTGACTTCCACTTATGGACAGCGTCAGGTGCGGGTTATTTTTGAAGATGACAATCATTGGATTTGGGTTGGAACCAGTGAAGGCGTTTATGTGTTTCAGCCTGATAAACTGTTGAAAGATCCGTCTGCATATTATAGTTATACCTTCGATGACGGAATGTTGAGAAGTAACGAGATTCGTAGCATCGCTTCTGATGGGAAAGGGCACATCCTAATAGCAGAGTCGGGAGCCGGATTTTCGGTATGCTCTCTTCCTGAGAATGGAAATTATGCTCAGCTGAAGTTTGAGCATTTTGGACTGGAAGATGGTTTGGTTAACGGAATGGTACAAACTTTCATTCCAGATATGAATGGTAAAATTTGGATTACCACAGAATTCGGTGTTTCTTGCTTTGATGCGGATCGTAAAACATTCGAAAACTATTTCTTCTCTACAAATATGCTGGGCAATGTGTATGCCGAGAATTGTGGGCTAAGCTTGGATGACGGCCGTATTGCTTTTGGTACAAATTATGGATTGACGGTGATTGATCCGCGCAGGGTAAAACATCCGGAAAGTAAAACGAAAGTTACGTTTACAGATTTGCGGTTGAATGGCATTTCGGTTAGTCCAGATGAACCGGATTCTCCTTTGGATATGTCTTTGGCTTATGCTTCAGAGGTGAATTTACGGTATTATCAAAGTTCTTTTGTGGTAGAATTTTCTACTTTTGACTACTCGGGAGCTGGAGGTTCTAAATTCAGTTATAAGCTTGAAAACTATGATAAGGGGTGGAGTGTTCCTTCGTCCTTGAATTTTGCGGCTTATAAAAATCTTTCTCCAGGAACCTGTTATCTTCATGTAAAAGCTTCTGATGCTTCCGGATTATGGGGAGCGGAGGAATCTGTATTGAAGATTGTGGTGAATCCTCCTTTCTGGAAAACGCCATGGGCTTATATCTTGTATGTGATAGTGATAGCTGTACTGTTGTACATTGTATTCCGTATTATACGTAATATGAATACTTTGCGCAACAAGATTAAGGTGGAGGAGCAGCTTACCGAGTACAAACTGGTATTCTTTACCAATATTTCACATGAGTTCCGTACGCCGTTGACGCTGATACAAGGTGCGTTGGAGAAAATTCACCGTTTGAAAGTGCCGAAGGAAATGGCTTACTCTCTTAAGATTATGGACAAGAGTACGGAACGTATGTTGCGTCTGATTAATCAGTTGCTTGAATTCCGTAAAATGCAGAATAATAAGCTGGCCTTGTCATTGGAAGAGACAGATGTGATAGCTTTCCTGTATGAAATTTATTTGAGCTTCAAGGATGCGGCAGAATCAAAGAACATGGAATTCCGTTTTATTCCTTCTTGTCAGTCGTACCGGATGTTCATTGATAAGGGAAACGTGGATAAAGTAGTGTATAATATTTTGTCTAATGCCTTTAAATACACTCCGTCAAAAGGAAAGATTGAGTTTGTGGTGAATGTAGACGAAGCGGCCGGAAGACTGAAAATGAGTGTATCTGATACGGGTGTGGGTATTCCCAAGGAAAAACGGGGCGAATTGTTCAAGCGGTTTATGCAAAGTAATTTCTCTGGTGACAGTGTAGGAGTGGGGCTGCATCTGACGCATGAACTGGTCAACGTGCATAAAGGAACAATTACGTATGAGGAGAATCCGGGAGGAGGCTCTATCTTTATTGTGACTTTGCCGACGGACAAGTCCGTGTATGAAGAAAAAGATTTTCTTGTGCCGAACAACGTGCTACTGCGTGAGGAGGAAATGGCTGAAAAGCATTTGGCGGATGTGGTATTGAAGGATGAAGAAGGGCTGGATGAAGTTCTTCCGGTGAATCCGTTGAATAAATACAAGGTCCTGATTGTGGAGGATGATAATGATGTGCGTGAATTCCTGAAAGAGGAGCTGGGAGTATATTTTGAGGTTGTAGCAGAAGCCGATGGAGATGCAGGATTGGAACGTGCGCGTAATTATGATGCGGACTTGATTATCAGTGATGTGGTCATGCCGGGATGTTCAGGTTTTGAACTGACACGAAAATTGAAGACTGATTTTAATACCAGTCATATTCCGGTGATTCTGCTGACGGCCATGACTTCTGTAGACAATCATGTGAAAGGAGTGGAATGTGGAGCTGATGCTTACATCACAAAACCGTTTAGTCCGAGACTGTTGTTGACACGGGCGTTTAAGTTGATAGAACAGCGTGAAAAACTGAAGGAGAAGTTCTCGCATGACCCGAATCAGGTGCGTCCGGCTCTTTGCTCTTCTGATAAGGATAAATTCTTTGTGGAGAAGATGGGGCGCATTATGGAAACACAACTGGGAAATCCTCAGTTTACCGTTGATGAGTTTGCTTCTATGATGGGTGTAGGACGTTCTATCTTTTATCGTAAGGTGCGAGGTGTAACAGGTTATTCCCCCAATGAATACATACGTATTATGCGAATGAAAAAAGCGGCAGAACTGCTTTCTTCTCCGGAAAATCTGACAGTGGCCGAAGTTTCGTACCAGGTAGGTATTAACGATCCGTTCTATTTTAGTAAGTGCTTTAAACTCCAGTTTGGTGTGACTCCTTCCGTCTATCAGAAAGGAGGAAGAGGAGAAAAGGAAAAAGAAGCAAATGCCGATTCTGAAGTCAAAGAAGAATAAGCTAGAGGTTGAATCTTCTTTGCTATTTGGAATTTGCAAAAATTAGAAATAAGCGGCCGATAATGTAAATATTTGATGAAAAATGTCGGATATTCTGTAAAGTTCATGATTAAAGGCATGTAAAAGTAATAAATATTGAAATTATATGAAGAAAAAGTATTATCTTTGCACGAATACAAAAACATAGAAGATGGGACATCATCAATTAGACAGTTTAGACGAACAAATTCTGCGTATGATCGCAGGCAATGCACGTATTCCTTTCTTGGAAGTGGCACGTGCTTGTAATGTATCGGGAGCCGCTATTCATCAGCGAATTCAGAAGTTGACGAACCTGGGAATTCTGAAGGGTTCAGAATTTATCATTGATCCGGAAAAGATAGGTTATGAAACCTGTGCTTACATCGGTTTGTATTTGAAGGATCCGGAACAGTTTGACACTGTAACAGAAGCTTTGAAGTTTATTCCGGAAGTAGTGGAATGTCATTTTACGACAGGGCAGTATGACATGTTCATCAAGATTTATGCAAAGAACAATCATCACTTGCTGGAAATTATCCACGATAAACTTCAACCGTTGGGCTTGTCGCGTTCGGAAACAATTATTTCTTTCCGTGAAGCTATCAAGCGCCAGATGCCGATAATGGATCTGGCGAATGATGAGGATTAAAATCGCGACGCTTATTTTTGCGTACGTTCGTAATCTACGAAACTATAGGAGTAGAGATGCTTTTCGTCTGTCGGATGGCATTCTCTACTTTTTTCTTTCCATAGCTCCGGACTTACTTCCGGGAAGAAGGCATCGGCGGGTGTCTGCTCATCGTCTACTTCCGTAAGATACAGGCGGTCGGCCAATGGGAGTGCTTCCGTGTAGAGAGTAGCTCCCCCGATGATAAATACCTCCTCGTCTTCCTTGCAGGTATGCAGGGCATCGGCCAGTGTGTGGAAACATTCCGCACCTTCAAAGTGCAGTTCCTGGCGGCTGAGTACCACGTTTCTCCGGTTGGGGAGAGCGCCTTTCGGAAGTGATTCAAATGTGTGGCGTCCCATAATGATGGTATGTCCGGTGGTCAGTGCCTTGAAGCGTTTTAAGTCGTTAGGCAGCCAGTAGAGCAACTTGTTCTGATAGCCTATTCCTCTTTTCTGGTTGATGGCTGCAATGATGGATAGTGTCATGTCTGATGGGGGCTTAATGTTATACAGATACTTTTCCGGCAATGTGAGGCCAGGGATCATAATTCTCTAACTGAAAATCTTCATAGTGGAAGCTGAAAATGTCTTTCACGTCCGGATTGATTTTCATGGTAGGCAGGGGGCGCGGGGTACGGGTGAGTTGCAGGTCTACCTGCTCCAGGTGATTCAGGTAGATATGAGCGTCGCCGAGGGTATGAATAAAGTCACCCGCTTTCAAGCCGGTTACCTGTGCCATCATCTGCAGCAGCAGGGCATACGATGCGATATTAAAAGGTACTCCCAAAAAGGTATCGGCACTGCGCTGGTACATTTGCAGGCTGAGACGGCCGTTGGCTACATAAAACTGAAAGAATGCATGACACGGCGGAAGATTCATGTTGTTCAGGTCGCCCACGTTCCATGCACTGACAATGATGCGTCGTGAGTCGGGATTATGCTTGATGGTTTCCACGGCTTCCGAAATCTGGTCGATAAACTTGCCGTCATAACCTGGCCATGAACGCCACTGGTAACCGTAGATGTGTCCTAAATCGCCGTTTTCATCTGCCCATTCGTTCCAGATTCTGACCCCGTTTTCTTGCAGGTATTTCACGTTGGTATCTCCTTGTAAGAACCAGAGCAGTTCATGGATGATGGATTTCAAGTGAAGTTTCTTGGTCGTGACAAGCGGGAAGCCCTCTTCCAGGTTGAAGCGCATCTGATGTCCGAACACGCTGATGGTGCCCGTTCCGGTACGGTCTTCTTTTCGTACTCCTTCCGTACGGATGCGGTGCAACAAATCGAGATATTGTTTCATGATTGGATTTTTTTGTTTGTGCAAAGGTAGCTAATTTTTTTGTATTTTTGCCGCCGTAATCAATTGCTGGAAACATGAATTTACCTTCTGATTTTATCCTCCGTACGCGTGAGTTGCTGGGAGATGCGGAGTTTGCTGCTTTGACTGAAGCATTGGAAAAAGATACGCCTGTCAGTATTCGTATGAATACCGATAAATGTGGCCTTGTTCCGCTGGAAAGCACCTCTGTGCCCTGGTGTCGCGAAGGATATTACCTGTCCGGTCGTCCGTCGTTTACGTTTGACCCCTTGTTTCATGCGGGCTGTTATTATGTGCAGGAAGCTTCGTCCATGTTCCTTGAACAGGCGTTGCGTCAGTATGTGCACGAGCCGGTCACGATGCTCGATTTGTGTGCGGCTCCGGGAGGGAAATCTACCTTGGCCCGTAGCATACTTCCGGAAGGCAGCTTGCTGGTGGCCAATGAGGTGATGCGCAACCGTTCGCAGGTGCTGGCCGAGAATCTGATAAAATGGGGAAATCCGGGGGTGATTGTAACCAATAATGATCCGGCTGATTTTACAGAATTAGGACCGCTGTTCGATGTGATTCTGACAGATGTGCCCTGTTCTGGGGAAGGAATGTTCCGCAAGGATGAAGTGGCCGTGCAGGAGTGGAGCATAGAGAATGTGGACACCTGCTGGCAGCGTCAGCGCCGTATTTTACGGGATATATGGCCTTGCCTGAAGACTGGAGGCTTGCTGGTTTATAGTACGTGCACATATAATCGGGAGGAAAATGAGGATAATGTGGCATGGATTGCTCAAGAACTTGGGGCAGAGGTACTTCCTTTGGAAATACAGCCGGACTGGCACATTACGGGAAATCTGACCGGTACGGAGTTTCCGGTTTACCGTTTCCTGCCTCATAAGACTACGGGTGAAGGTCTGTTTATGGCAGTGCTGCGGAAAACAGCGGATGAACCCGCGGTGAGTGTGCGGACAAAGACCGGTGGAAAGGCTTCCAAAAAAGGAAAAGGAGGTAAGGTGGTTGCGCTTCAAGTGCCAAAGGAGATGAAAGCCTGGGTGCAGGGAGCCGGAGACTATGTGTTTGAAGTAAATGACAGTGAAGCGATGGCCTTTCCTACTGCCTATAAAGATACGTATGACCTGCTGAAGAGCCAGTTGCGCATACTGCATGCCGGAATTTCTTTGGGAGAATTGAAAGGAAAGGACTGGCAGCCTTCGCATGCGCTGGCTATGAGTACCGTTTTTGAGAGAGATTCGTTCCCGATGGCTGAACTGACTTACCCGCAGGCCATTGCTTATTTGCGGAAAGAAGCGGTAGCACTTTCACCGGAAGTGCCGAGAGGGTATGTGACACTTACTTATCAAGGTCAGGTATTAGGATTTGCCAAGAATATCGGTAACCGGGCCAATAACTTGTACCCGCAGGAGTGGCGAATCCGAAGCGGATATTTGCCGGAAATTATTCCGGATTTATTCGGGTAAAAAAACGCCTTTACGTTTACGCCAAAACGCAAGTACGTTTTACTTGAAACGCAAGTGCATTTTAATCAAAACGCAAGTACGTTTTCCTTCAAACGCAAGTGCGTTTTTCAGGAGGAATTCAAGCGTTTTGATTAAAAGTGTGCAACTTGCTGATATGTAGGATATTATTCTATTTCAATGTGAGGGGGATTCCTTTATAAAAATCCAGTATTTTGGTACGGAACAGGTAGTCGTACTTAGCTTGTACGCAGTCGGACACCGCTTTCATCCAGTTGGTCCGTGCCTCGTTGTATTCCGTAGCGTTTGCTTTTCCGTACATGTATTTTTCTTTCATCAGCTTGAAAGAAGCTTCTGCTGCTTCATCTGCCACCTGACTGCTCTGGTATTTGCTTTCCGCATTGACCGCATTGTAGTAGGCTTGCTGGATTTCCTTGTAAAGTTTCTTCTTGGTTTCTTCCAGTTGCCAGTTTAAGGTAGTCTGTTCAAGGCGTGCCGTGCGTACACGGTTGCGTGTACTCAGTCGGTTGAAGATGGGAATGCTTAACGAGAGTCCTACATACTGGCTGAAATTATCTTTCAGCTGAGAGTGGAAGCTCGGGTTTTCTCTTCCCGATACATTATAATAGCTTGTTCCCAGTCCGGCTCCGAAGTTTAGTTGCGGATAATAGGCACTTTGTGCAATGCGGATGCTGCGTGCAGCTCCTTCCAGGCGGTATTGTGCAGCCTTGATGGACGGCTTGGTCAGCAAGGCCTGACTGTAGATTTCGGCAGGAGGAGTCAGTGTACCGAACAACTGCTCAGGCTGGATGTCGGGAGAGACAATCCGGAAATTGTCGGGAGAGGGCAGTTCCAGCAACTGGCTTAAATCGAGCAGAGACAGACGGTAGTCATTCTCAGCCTGCACCAGTGACAACTGGTCTTGTGCCACGCGCGACTTGGCTTCATACCATTCCGCTTCAGATGCTTTTCCATTCTTGAAATAAGCCTCCTTTTGTGCCAGCATTTCCTGACTTAACTCTACCTGCTGCCGGGCTATCTTGACCAGTTCTTCGTTGAACAACACCTGCAGATAGGCAGAGGCTACCTCAATGCTGATGTCTTCTTTGGCCTTGTTCAAATCTTCGGTAGCCGCTTTCAGGTTCAGTTTGGAGAGCGCAATGTTGTTGGGTATCTGCATACCGGTGAACAAGGGTACGCTCGTACTCAGGTTGAGGCCGGTGTTCTGTGTGTTGATACTCTGGTACGTATTGTTGGCCTGCAAGCTTCGTCCAAAGTTGAAAGAGTGAGAGGCACTACCGTTCAGGTCGGGCAGACGGCTCCATTTGGCGGTGTTCAGTTCCACTTCGCTTTTGTCGCGTGCGGCTTCCTGTTGTTTGACGGTCAGGTTATGAGCTATGGCATAGTCGATGCAGCGAGTCAAGTCCCATGCTTCCTGTGCTTGTGTGCCATTGGCCAACAGCACGCTGATGCTCAGTGCTGTCAGTAATTTGGTATTGATTTTCATGGCTTACATTTCTTTTTTAAGTCCGCGAATCGATTCGTTGGCTTTCAGCCCGCTTTTAATCTCGATATTCACTCCGTCGCTGATACCGGTCTGTACCTGACGGCGGGTAAACTTCTGTGTCGGTACGCTGTCCGTCAGCACATATACGAAAGTGGAGTCACCGCTGAACTCAATGGCACTTTCCGGTACGGTCAGGGCATTGTTGGCCCGCTGGAGTTCGATTTCCGCATTGGCACTGTAGCCGGAGCGGATGGTGATACTGTCGGGCACCGTGATGGCGGCCTTGATTTCGAACTGGTTGGCTCCGTTATTTTCTACGCTTTTAGGAGAGATGTATTCCAGTACGGCATCGAATTTCATGTCCTGCAAGGCTCCCAATGTGATTTTTACAGGAGTTCCTTCGTGAATACGTCCCACTTCTGTTTCGTCTACGTTACCTCTGAAGATGAGGTCGCTCATATCGGCCACGGTGGCGATGGTAGTACCGTCGTTGAATGTATTGCTCATGATGACCGAGTTACCTACCTTGATGGGGACATCCAGAATCAGTCCGTCAATCGTAGAACGAATCAGCGTGCTGCTGAAGGAGGCACTGCTTTTGGTGATACCTTCTTTCACGATTTCCAGGTTGTCTTTGGCTGCCTGAAGTTCTTCTCTGGCTTGTTTGGCTGCTAATAAAGTCTTTTCGTATTCCTCGCTGCTTACCAGTTTACTCTGGTAAAGCTTCTCCATACGCTCTAGGTCGGTTTCTGCCTGACGGCCGTTGATTTCGGCCAGGCGTACACGGCTTTCGGCAGAGTTGAGTGAACCTAATTCGGGGATAACCTTGACTTTGGCGATGATTTCTCCTTTTTTCACCGTTTCTCCGGCTTCCTTGTAGACTTCGGATATGATACCGGAAATCTGCGGTTTGATTTGCACCTCATCGCGTGGCTCAATTTTTCCGGTAGCCACGGTGATTTGTGCCAAGTCGGTGGTTTGGGTGTGGAGAATATCGTAGGCCGTATCTTTCGGCTGCGATTTCTGATAAAGGAATACAAATGTGCCGATAAAGATGAGTGCAATCAGCACCAGCGAAATAATCTTGATGTACTTTTTCATATCAACTTTGGTTTTTTGTTTGTCTTGTGGTTTTATTTATTCGTCGCGTATGGCTTCAATGGGTTTGATGCTCATGGCCCGGTAGGCAGGAGCCAGTCCGGCTAACAGTCCTAAAATCAGGAGGAGAGCACAAGCACCGATTGCCTGCCAGAAACTGATTTGAAATTCGGTGGGAGAGGTCGGGGTGGAGGTTCCCATTTCTGTCAGGTTCAACAGGAAGACGGCAAAGGAAATGCCGGCCATACCTGCCAGGATGGTCAGTACCATACTCTCGGAAAGAATCTGCGACAGAATGTCGTTTGGGCGTGCCCCGATGGCGCGGCGTATGCCGATTTCGGTGGTTCGTTCCTTAACCGTAACCATCATGATGTTGCTTACACCGATGGCTCCTGCCAGCAGGGTACCGAGACCGACCATCCATCCCAAAATCCGGATGCCGGAAAACAGGTTGTCTACCATGCTGAACATGGCTTCAGCGTTGACCAGAATAACGGCCTGCCCGTCGTCCGGATGAATCAGGTGTGCTTTTTTGACCACTTGTTCTACCTTTTTCTCTACTTCACCGATGGAGTATCCTTTACGGGCCGTATAGCAGAGCAGCTGCACGTTCTGCCCGAAGTTGTAGTTCTGCTGCATGGTGGAAAACGGGATGATGACCGACGTTTCGGACTGTCCTTGTATGGAAATGTTTCCTACCGCCATGCTTACCCCGATTACCCGGTAATAGATGCCATTGACTTCAATAAACTTTCCGCAAGGGTCTTCACCTCTCGGAAACAAGGTCTCGTAAATACGTTTTCCAATCACACAGACTTTCCGCTGGTCGCGTATGTCAATGTCATTGATGAACCGTCCGAACACGATATTCGGTTCTTCTATTTTCTGGTATTCCGGATAAAGTCCTTTCAGCGTACCTGAGATTTTATTTTCATTATAAATGGCATTGATGCCCCATTTGGCCAGTGTGGCGGTCACGGTTTCCAGTTCACTGACCTGTTTTCTCACACGTTCCACATCCTTGTTCTCCAAATCCCAGTACCTGCCTTGCTGAAAACCTTTGTAGGCCTTGCTCGTCTTGTTTGTACCCAGAAAACCTGAATTGGTGGCAAAGCCTTCAAACTGGCGCGAAAGCATTTGCTGTAGCCCTTTGGCACCTCCCATCAGGGAAATCAGCATGAATATTCCCCAGAAAATACCGAAGGCGGTCAGGAAGCTTCTGGTTTTGTTGCGTGTGATAGTGAGAAGAATCTCTTCCCATGTATCTAAATCAAATCGTCTCATGATTAATCTGCTCTAAGTGCTTCAATGGGTCGGATTCTGGCAGCTTTTCTTGCAGGGAAAAGTCCGGCCAGTGTACCGGCGATAACTAATGTCAGAGTAGCTTCTATGGCAATGGACAAGTCTACAGTCGGGTTTTCGAAAAAGGTCATCGAAAAGACGCCCATATCCATGGTCTGTTTACCAGCTACCTGATTCATGTATTCCGTCACGGCAATGCCTGCCACCATACCGATGTAGCCGAAGAAAGTCGTGATGGTCACACTTTCCGAGATAATTAGCCAGAGGATGGAAGCGGGTTTGGCTCCTAGGGCTTTGCGGATGCCGAATTCGTGCGTGCGTTCGCGGACGGTAATCAGCATGATGTTGCTCACTCCTACGATGCCGCTGAGTAAGGTAAAGATTCCGATTACCCAGATGGCGGTATGTAGGATTTGGGTAGCCGTCTGCTGTTGCAGGTATTGCGTAAAGCGGTTCCATATCCAGATGGCTCCTTCGTCGGTAGGCGAGAACTGTTTCTTCAGCCCTAAAGCCTGCCGGTATTCCGCTTCAAATTGTTCGTTGGTCGGTTCATCGGTCAACCCTTTGGTTGTAAATGTGATGTTGTCTATGCTGTCACCCTTCTGATAGATGGTTTGCAGGGTAGTGAACGGCACGAGAGCAGAAGGAGAAAAACTGTTCTGGTCGGTATAGATACCTACCACCTGATAGGGTACACCTTGTGCGTTCAGGTATTTCCCGATAGGAGAAGTGTGAGGAAAAAGGTTCTTTACCGTTTTTTCATGCAGTACGATAATTTTTCGCCGTTCTTCCATATCGCGTGCATTGACGAAGCGTCCTTCTTTAATCTTGATGGCTTCAAGTGAAGGATAGTTGGGAAAAACTCCGTTGATTCCGATACTGAGGGCTTCTTTCCCGTAAGTAAGAATGACATCACTTTTGCTGACGGTGGCACCGGTTTGGATGATGTGGTCAGGAAATGAAGTGGCGGTGAGTTTGCGGTCACTCTCTTTCAGGTAAATGCTGCGGCCCTCTTTCATTCCTTTGTAAGGTTGTGAGGTCATGCCCGGATAGATTTTCATGGAGTTCATAATCATGCCCTTCGACTGGTTCTCAAAGGCATGGATGAGACCGTTTCCGGCTCCCAATAATACAATCAGCATGAAGATGCCCCATGCTACGGAAAAGCCGGTCAGCAGGGTGCGCAACTTATTGCGCATGATGGTTCCGTAGATTTCTTGTATTAATTCTGTCATGGCTGGTGTTTTATTTCATGAATCCGTTTTTGCCAAATGGAGATGCATTGTGGTCAATATTGTCTTCTATGCGTTCTATCAGTCCGTCCTTGATATGGATAATCTTATCGGTCTGGTTGGCGACTCCGCTTTCGTGGGTTACTACTACGATGGTCAGTCCTTCTTTTTCATGTAAGTCCTTTAGAATCTGCATGACTTCCACCGATGTCTTACTATCCAGTGCTCCGGTCGGTTCGTCTGCCAAAATGATTTCAGGCTTTGAAATTAATGCGCGTGCAATGGCTACACGTTGTTTTTGTCCGCCCGACATTTCATTCGGGAGGTGGTGTGCCCATTCTTTCAATCCTAATTTATCCAGGTATTCCATGGCTAACAGGTTGCGTTTTTTCCGGCTTACACCTTGATAAAATAAGGGAAGGGCCACATTCTCCATGGCGTTCTTGAAAGAGATAAGATTAAATGACTGGAAGATGAAGCCGATCATACGGTTGCGGTACTCGGCAGCCTTGCTTTCGCTCAGGTCGCGAATCAGTACATCGTTCAGGTAATATTCTCCTGAATCATAGTTGTCTAAGATGCCCAAGATGTTCAGAAGGGTAGACTTTCCGGAACCGGAAGAACCCATGATGGAAACGAATTCTCCTTTGTCAATATGAAGGTTGATACCTTTAAGTACATGAAGGGGAGTACCGTTGTAATAGGTTTTGTGAACGTTTTCTAAGTGTATCATTTGGTTTGTGTGAATTTATTGATTTATCAGGTCTCGCAAAAATAAGAAAAGTGAAAAGCTTCGAAAAATAATGCGTTAAAAATTTGCTCTGTTTTTACTGATTATTTACTTTTGTCCGTAGATAATTAACCCTAAATAGAGAAATGTCATGACAATAAACATGGAAAAACCTTATGTGGTAGGTATGGACATTGGCGGAACAAACACTGTTTTTGGTGTAGTTGACTCACGTGGTAATGTGTTGGCTTCTGATTCTGTCAAGACACAGCAATATGAAAACATTGACGACTATGTTGATGCTGTATGTAAGAAACTTCTTCCTCTGTTGTCACAGTTTGGTGGAGCTGAAAAAATAAAAGGTATGGGAGTGGGTGCTCCTAACGGAAACTACTATAGCGGTACTATTGAATTTGCGCCTAACTTGCCTTGGAAAGGAATCATTCCTCTGGCTTCAATGTTTGAAGAACGTCTGGGTATTCCGACTGCATTGACTAACGATGCTAATGCGGCTGCTATCGGAGAAATGACTTACGGTGCTGCACGTGGTATGAAAGATTTTATCATGATTACCTTGGGAACTGGTGTAGGTAGTGGTATCGTAATCAACGGACAGCTGGTTTATGGTCATGACGGATTTGCTGGTGAATTAGGTCATGTGATTGTTGATCGTAACGGTCGTGCATGTGGATGCGGTCGTAAAGGATGTCTGGAAACTTACTGTTCTGCTACAGGTGTGGCTCGTACCGCACGCGAATTCCTGGTACAGCGCACAGAACCAAGTTTGCTGAGAAATGTTCCGGCAGATGAAATTCAGTCAAAAGACGTATACGATGCAGCAGTGAAGGGTGACAAGCTGGCTCAAGACATTTTTGAATTTACAGGTCGTATTTTGGGACAGGCTTTGGCTGATTTCATTGCTTTCTCAAGTCCTGAAGCGATTGTATTGTTCGGTGGTTTGGCTAAGTCAGGTGATTACATCATGAAGCCGATTCAGAAAGCTATCGATGAAAACATCCTGAAGATTTATGCTGGAAAAACAAAATTGTTGCTTTCTCAGTTGAAAGATGCAGATGCAGCTGTATTAGGTGCAAGTGCATTGGGATGGGAAGTAAAAGAAAACTAATGTATTTATAAGAATAAAAAAATCGGCCCCGGCAATTTGTCGGGGCTGATTTTTTATTCTTATTTTTCGATGGTTATTTTGCAGGGTTGTTCAAGGGATTTTTTCCATTCTTGTGCGTAAGAGAACCATGTTTTTGAATCAGGGAATCCGAATGTTTCCTTACGTGAAGTAAACATGGTGTAGTATCGGAAACTCTTTTCTTGGGGGGCGCTGACGGTGTACAGGAAGTTTTCCTTGTCTTTAGCTTCCTTTCTGATGTATTTCTTTGGAATATAAGTCGCCAGACCGACTGTTTCTTTTTTGTATTTGATGGTGTCGCCTACGGGCCAGTCGGTTCCCCAGCTGGCAACCAGTCCCTCGTGGTCTGAATACATGGTAGCACTGTAACCGATGTTTTGCACTCCTGTGCAGAAGGTCTCTTTATCTAAAGGCTGGTCAAACAATACATCTATTTGTGCGTCGCGATGTCCGGCATATAGTGTGTAACGGTTAATCATATTCAGTTCCTTTCCCTGGTATTCCCAACCTTTTACTTCAGCGTCGGCAATGGTACGTACCGGACCGCTGGCGATGAGGCGTTGTCCGCGGAAGGCAACGGGCTGAATGTCGGTAGCTTGTGAACCGTCCCATCCTCTTAATGTTCCGGCTCCGCAACTGCCTCTTACCAGAATCACGTCATCTCCGAATCCTTTTTGTAATTGTTCGTCTGTAGGATAGAACATACTTTCTTCTATTTCCAGACCTTTGTTGAACTTTCCGTATAAATCGGTTGTCTGTTTCTCGTTAAAGTAGATGCGGTAGGCCACCAGCTCGCTTTCGAACGCAATGCCGTGATGCTGCAGAATAGTGTAAGTGTAACTGTCGCCCGGAGCATATACAGCTGTGCCATGAGCATATTCATTTGATTTGGCTGTGCGGAACAGCATTTCTGCAAACACACGGGCTGGATAGGTCTTGTTTGTCTTGGCAGAGGAAAGAGTCAGGGTGAATACTTTTTTGGATTGCGCCGGCAAATTAGTCACGAAAGCCAGTTCATCAGCTCTTAAATCGAAGTTTAAATCGTCCAACTGTGAAGGTATTTCATTGTTCTCTTCTTTCACAACGGCCGATTTAACGGTGAATCCTGTATTTAAAGAATGAATATCAATCACTACAGGTTCGTCGGTTTTAGCTGTATTCCAAGGATTTTCAACAATCACTTTAATGGTCTTTTCTGCCGTCTGGGCAAAAAGCATACTCCCGCTGTAGATGAAAGCGAGGCAAAGAGTGGGAAACTTTTTCATTGTAATAATGTGTTTATATATAAGATTAATGTGATTCACGTATGTTTCTTTAAGCTATTATCCTCCTGAACATGCTGCCTTCACAGGGGACATGCAGGAGGATAATAAATCTAATTCTAACCTAAATAATATTATGAAAAACCTTTTTTATTCAGGATGCAAAAATAAGCTTTCTGTTTGATATACGCTTGCAATTTTTGATTTTATCAGTGAAAAAACTGAGCATAATTTTACGTGATTAAATATTTTGCCTCAATAAATGTAAATAGTGTAAATAAAGTTTGTATCTTTGCCCCAAATTTATAATTGAAAATAATATGAGTTATAATTTGCTGAAAGGAAAAAGAGGTATTATTTTTGGTGCACTGAACGAACAGTCTATCGCTTGGAAAGTGGCAGAAAAGGCTGTAGAAGAAGGTGCCGTTATCACACTCTCTAATACCCCTGTAGCAGTACGTATGGGTGAGGTCTCTGCTTTGGCGGAAAAATTAAACTGTGAAGTGATTCCGGCTGACGCTACCTCTGTAGAAGATTTGGAAAATGTCTTTAAGCGTTCAATGGAGGTATTGGGCGGAAAGATTGACTTTGTACTTCATTCTATCGGTATGTCTCCAAATGTTCGTAAAAAACGTACTTACGACGATTTGGACTATGACATGTTGAGTAAAACATTGGATATTTCAGCTGTTTCATTCCATAAAATGATTCAATCTGCCAAGAAGTTGGATGCCATCAATGAATACGGTTCTATCGTAGCTTTGAGTTATGTGGCTGCACAGCGTACATTCTATGGTTATAATGATATGGCAGACGCAAAGGCTTTGCTGGAATCAATTGCTCGTAGTTTCGGTTATATTTACGGACGTGAACACCATGTACGTATCAATACCATTTCTCAGTCACCGACTATGACTACTGCCGGATCGGGCGTGAAAGGTATGGACAAGTTGTTCGACTTTGCCAACCGTATGTCTCCTCTGGGCAATGCATCGGCTGATGAATGTGCTGATTACTGTATCGTAATGTTCTCTGACCTGACTCGTAAGGTGACTATGCAGAACTTGTTCCACGATGGTGGTTTTTCCAGCGTAGGTATGAGCTTGAGAGCTATGGCAACTTATGAAAAGGGGCTAGATGAATATAAAGATGCCAATGGCAATATAATTTACGGATAATATTGAATGTATCGGCTTATTTTTATATTACTGAGTATAATCGTCTTTTCTGCTTGTCGTTCTGACAAGCAGAAAGACGATTTTTCGTTTTCAGGAATAAAGATAGCCCGATATGACCGCTTGCAATATGAAGCAACTGTGCAGAACAGTTTCTTTTCCTTGCAGCGGATGAATACTGAATTTGCCCAGGAGACCCGTCTGCTGATAGAGGAAGTGCTTGATTTGGGTTCTGTGGATATGGTAGACATGAACGACCGTTTGTGTGCCTATTTCTCGGATTCCATATTGGTACATTTAATGGAAGATGCGGGAGAGAAGTTTAAGGACGTGAGTAGCCTTGAACAGCGTCTGACGCAGGGATTCAGCAACCTGAAAAAAGAAATTCATGAGTTGCCGGTTCCGCAGATTTATACACAGATTTCTGCCCTGAATCAGTCTATCGTTGTTGGAGACAGTATTTTGGGAATCAGTCTGGACAAGTATATGGGGAGTGACTATCCTCTCTATCAAAAGTATTATTACGCAAACCAGCGACGCTCGATGTCGCCGGAATACATCGTGCCTGATTGTTTTACCTTTTATTTGCTGGGCCAATATCCTTTCTTGTGGCAGGAAGGTCATCGTTCTTTGATGGATATTCTGTTGTATCGGGGGAAAATAGCCTGGGTTGTGGAAACTATTCTTGAAGGAAATGGAAGTGGCAAAACGGCTTTGGGCTACTCCAAGGAAGAAATAAAATGGTGCGAGCAGCACGAAAAAGAACTTTGGGAGGAAATCCGTCAGAACCATTATATGAGGACTACCGATCCAATGATTATTCGCTCGTATGTATCTTCTAACACACGGCTTCTGTTTAACGGTGAAAAGACTCCTCCTTTCTTGGGAATATGGCTGGGCATGAAGGTGATAGAGCGCTATATGAAGAATCATCCGAAAATGACCCTAAAGAGTTTGTTGGAATGTACGGATTATTCTGGAATGATAAAAGAATTAAACTGATTGACTTAAAGATTCCTTATGGAAGTTGCATTGTATTTGTTGCCTGTTACTTTAGGTGATACGGCTATCGAAAAGGTTTTACCCTCTTATAATCGGGAGATAATTGTCAATATAAAGCATTTTATAGTGGAAGATGTGCGTTCGGCACGCCGTTTCCTGAAAAAGGTGGATGCGGATATTTGTATTGATGAGCTTACTTTTTATCCGTTGAACAAGCATACTTCTCCGGAAGCTATATCGGGTTATCTTGCTCCGCTTGCAGAGGGACACTCCATGGGAGTTATTTCTGAGGCCGGTTGTCCGGCTGTGGCCGATCCGGGAGCCGATGTGGTAGCTATTGCCCAGAAGCGGAATTTTAAGGTTGTTCCTCTGGTAGGGCCTTCTTCTATTATCTTGTCAGTAATGGGCTCTGGATTTAACGGACAGAGTTTCGCTTTTCACGGGTATCTGCCGATAGAACCGGCTGACCGCATGCGCCGTTTAAAAGAACTGGAAGCACGTGTTTATTCCGAAAACCAGACCCAGTTGTTTATCGAAACTCCTTATCGCAATCATAAGATGCTGGAAGACATTTTGAAAACTTGTCGTCCGCAAACGAAATTGTGTATTGCAGCCAATATAACTTGTGAAGGAGAATTTATTCAGACCAAAACCGTTAAGGAATGGAAGGGAAAATTACCGGAACTGAATAAGATTCCTTGTATCTTCCTGATTTATAAGTAGTATTTTATTTGAACTCTTTCCATATCTGGGCCACCATGTGGAGACGGTCGCATTCAATTCTTAGTTCGTTACTGAACTTTTCCGGATTTTGTCTGATGTCTTCACAAGTAAAGAAGTAGCCTTCCGAGAGTTTGAATTCATCTTCATGGCTGACGGGAAGTATATATAACTGCACGAAAGCCGGTGTACTGCCTTGTGTACGGTAGCTGAGGATGAGTCTTGGAAAAAACTTCTTCTTATGTGTGGTGTGAGAAGTTGACTGATGTTTTTTTACCAGGTTCTTTGCGTGACGCTGGCTTTTTCTTAACGGTCCGTCAAATAAAGTCTTGATAGGAGCATCCCAGATTGTTGTGTTTTCTGTATGCGGAGTCAGATATATTTTTCCGTTACAGATGGGAACAATCCGTATGATATGTTGCTCTTGAGGAGATTGTGTGGCAGCAATCTGTATTCCTACGATGTTAATGACCAGACATATTACGTAAATAAGTGTAGGAATCAGATAGATGATTCCAAAGTTATTTTCAGGAGAAAAGGGAATTAGCTTGTTGTAGAGGAAAAACAATACAATTAAGTGGATACTGGAAAAAATCACGATTATTTTTGCTTCCAGTAGGTAAGAAGAAGTGAAATTAAGATGAAACTTCTTCAAGAAATTCCGATAAATTTCCGGGGCTGTTACATGGATGAAAGCACATACTAACAGCATGAATTCCAATGAAGGAGTCAGGCTGTTCTTAGGGATGTAATCATATCCGGTGAACAGTCTTAAAAGGAAGCAGACACCGATTCCAATAGTTCCTTGCAAAAGAAAGAAATTAAGTCCTTTCAGGCGCAATACATCATAAAGCAGTCCCGCAATGCTGATAGCAAGTCCTGTTCCCAACATGGCGGTCGTTGGGAACAGATGAATGCCTATCAGTGTGATAATGATAGGAAGTAATCCAAATGATACAATTTTATCTTTGTATTTGAGCAATAGATTCATCGTTGAAAAGCATCTGTTGATAAAATTGCAACAAATGGAAAAAGAAAATTGTTCATTGTCTGCGGAGATGTTTTTCAGCATGGTAAGAAGAACGTACCAACGGACCGCTTTCTACAATTTCAAATCCTTTGGCTTCACCTATCTCTTTAAATTTCTTGAACTGGTCTGGATGGATGTATTCTGCTACCGGATAATGCTTGGCAGTTGGTTGCAGATATTGTCCGATGGTCAGTATCTGACAACCGTTCTGTAGCAGGTCATCCATCGTTTCTTCTACTTCTTCTGTGGTCTCTCCCAACCCCACCATGATACCGGATTTGGCTTTTAGTCCATTGTCTGCAATTTGGCGGATAACTTTCAGACTGGTATCATAATCTGCTACACTTCTGACCTGTGGGCTGAGACGGCGGACGGTTTCCAGGTTGTGTGAAAGAATATCGGGACGTGTTTCAATGACCTGCTGCAATAATTCGCTGTAGCCTTGAAAATCGGGAATAAGTGCCTCTATGGTGGTGTCAGGACACAATTTTCGGATGGCCATCAGGGTAGCAGCCCAGTGTGAGGCACCTAAATCCTTTAAATCATCCCGGTCGACAGAGGTGATGACTGCGTGGTCAAGTTTCATGAGTTGGATGGACTGGGCCACTCTGAGCGGTTCTTCCGGATCCAGTGGGAGAGGTCTTCCGGTTTGTGTATTGCAGAACTTGCAGGAACGGGTACAGATGGCTCCTCCAATCATGAAGGTAGCAGTTCCTTTTCCCCAGCATTCACCTAAGTTGGGACAGCGTCCACTGCTGCAGATGGTATGAAGCTTATGGGTATCTACAATGCGTTTGGTTTCAGTATATCGGGCATTGGTGCCAATCTGGATTTTTAGCCAATCAGGCTTTCTGATGTGTGTCATAGTGGTAAGATAAAAGAACAAAGAAAAACAGATGACACCAGCTTCTTGTGACTGGTGTCATCTGCTAAAATGAAATATTATAGGTTCTGCAGGAAGAAATTAGCCACTCTGTTCATCAGGTGGTTACGGGTATTTCCTCCGAAGATACTGTGGTTACGGTTGGTGTAAATCTGTGCATCAAACTGGATGTTTGCCTGTACCAGTGCTTCACTGTACTCCATGAAATTCTGCAAGTGTACGTTGTCGTCTGCACTTCCATGAATGAGCAATAGCTTTCCTTTCAGCTTGGATGCACGGCTGATGGCAGAAGAAGCCTGGTAACCGTCACCGTTTTCTTTCGGTGTGCGCATGAAACGTTCGGTATAGACTGAGTCATAGAATCTCCAGTCTGTCGGAGCGGCAATGGCAACTCCGGCCTTGAATGCGCCTGAACCTTCGCTCATTGACATCAACGTGTTGTATCCTCCATAGCTCCAGCCCCAGATACCAATACGGCTTCCATCTACGTAAGGCAGAGTAGAGAGGTATTTAGCTGCTTCAGCCTGGTCGGTAGCTTCTTTCACGCCGATAGAAAGGTAAGTGCATTTTTCGAATGCAGCTCCTCTACCTCCGGTACCACGTCCGTCCACGCAGACCATGATATAGCCTTTGTCGCACATTACAGCTTCGAACATACCCCCGTCACTGAAGCTTCCGATACCCCACTTGTCGAGTACTTGCTGAGAGCCGGGACCACTATATTGGTGCATGATTACCGGATATTTCTTGGAAGGATTGAAGTTAGCAGGCTTCATCATCCAACCGTTCAGTTCTACTCCTTCACTGGTTTTGAAAGAGAAAAACTCTTTTGTCGGCATGTTCAGCTGCGCTGTTTTGCTTTTCAGTTCTTTGTTGTCAAGCAGTGTAACCATTTCCTGGCCCTTGTTATTGTTCAGCGTAATAAGGGTAGGAGTCTGTGCACTAGAATACGTATTGATGTAATAATTCAGGTTTTTGCTGAACAATGCACTGTTTGTTCCGGTACGTGTAGAAAGTTTGGTCTTTTTACCTTTTCCGTCAATCTTGTACACCGCAGTACGCAAGGGGCTTCCTTCGTTGCTGGTGTAATAGAAAACGTTTGCTTTCTGGTCCCATCCCAGGAAATCCTTTACCTCAAATTCTCCTTTTGTGATTTGTTTCACCAGGTTTCCTCCAATGGTGTACAGGTAAAGGTGGTTGTATCCATCCCGTTCACTCATCATGACGATGTGTTCCGGGTAGAATGCAATGTCTGAATAGGCTTGCTCTTTAATGTACTGTTCTGCTTCGTCGCGGATGGCTACTTTGCAGATGGCACTGCGTGGGTTGGCCATATAAAGGTCGAAGCGGTTCTGGTGGCGATTCAATGTCATGATGGCCAGCTTTTCCGGATCATCGGTGAATTTGATGCGAGGTACATAACCGTCAGAATCTACAGGAAGTTCCATTTTACGGGTTACACGACTTTTTATGTCAAAAGAATGTACGCTAACCTTGGAGTTTACAACTCCTGCTTTGGGATATTTGTAGTCATAGCTTCCCGGATAGGTGGTGTATTCTGTTTTTTCCGGAGCCATACCCTTATACCATGGGAAAGAGTACATAGGAACCTGGCTTTCATCGAAGCGGACGTATGCAATCATTTTACTGTCTGCGCTGAAATCGAAGGCGCGGTTATAGCTGAATTCTTCTTCATATACCCAGTCAGGAATACCGTTGAGTACCTTGTTATATTCTCCGTCTTTCGTTACCTGCGATTCGCTGTTACCGAAAAGCAGTTTGATAAGGTAGATGTTGTTGTTGCGCACAAACGCAATCTGGTGACTGTCGGGCGAGAACAAAGGAACCTGCTGCGGACCGTTGTTTGACAAGGGTTCAAGTGTACGGTTTCTCACATTGTATATATAATATACAGCTGTGAATGAACGGCGGTAAATCGGCTTGGTTTCCGTTTGAATCAATATCAGGCTTTCGTCCGGTGACATGATATAGTCATCGAAACTTTTCAGCTTGTGGTTGCGGGCAGTGGCCACGTCAAAGATGGTAGCTACCTCTTTACCGGTCTTAAAAGAGTATTTGACGATTCGTTTGTGATCCTTGCTGATCTGGGTGTAATGTTCACCGTCCAGCATCGGTTTTAATCCCTGTATACTTTGTGCGCGATAGGTGCCGTTGGCTACATCCTGTAGCGTTACCTTCTGTGCCTGCAGAGTAACCAGGCACATTAGCGCATAAAAAAGTACAAAAAGTTTTTTCATGACTGTGTTATTTAAGTTTTACATTTATTCTTCTTTCTGAATTCCTTCTTCCGGTACAACTTCGGATGTTTTTCCTTCCTTGGACTCTGCAGGCGTATTTTCCTTGTCTTTGATACCGAACAGCCAGCGGAAGAAACGAACGATGAAGTTCCGTTTTTTCGGTTTGACTTCTGTGGCTTCAGAAGTAGACAATGATGCAGCTGTTTCTTTTTGTATGGCTGTACTGTCAGCAGAGGCTACTACAGTTGTATCCGTGGCCAGTGTATCTGTGGTCAGTGAGTCTGCAGATGGCATAGGGATAACCTGAAGAATCGTATCCTGCGCAAGAGAGTCAGTTGGAGCTGAAGATACTGCAATGCTGTCTTTCTTTATTTCAGGAGCGGGTTTCGGAGCCACAGGAGGAGCTGGTTTCGGCTTCTTGAAAGGAACCGGAACAGAATATTTACAGCGTACGTTAACTCCGTGTTCCTGTGCTGGAATCCAGTCGGGCATCACTATGATGGCATCCAAAGCGGCTGTATCCAAACGTGCGTCCAGCCCTCTTACAATACTGGGAGAAGTGATACTGCCGTCTTTTTCTACAATGAATTGAATCATGACCGCACCCTCTTTCTGGGTTTCTTCAGCCAGTTCCGTGGTATGCGCCTTTCTTCTGATATAGTTGAAGAAGGCTTTCATGCCTCCAGGATACTCCGGCATTTTCTCTACTACGTGATACACCCGGTCAGCTCCTTTCTTTGTCATTCGTATTTCCAACGGCTGGTTAGGGTTCTGCAGGAAAGATTCGATGTCGAGATACTTGTTTTCCATGCGTTCTGCCCGTATCATAATCAGGTGACTGTAATCCGCTTCAATGCTGAATTCGCCCTTCGCGTTAGAGAATGTGCGTTTCCCGGTTCCCTGGATGCTGATTTCTGCATGAGGAACAGGTTTGCCTCCTTCTTTCAGCACGCCGTTTACCAGTAATGTCTTACCGCTTTGCTTGAAGCGTGCCAAATCCTCTGGACGGTCTATGCGGATAATCGTGTCTTGTGCTGCTTCGTCCAGTCGCAAGGATTTGACTGTTCTGTTCTTATCTGTCGGGAAGTAAAAATTGGCAGTACGGACGTAATTGTTGTCAATGGATTGTTCGAAATCGATGAGACCTTGTTCGTCGCTGATATACTCGCTGCTGTAGCCTGCCACTTTCAGAATGATACCTTGTTGCGGCTCTCCTCCGGTATTCAGTACGGTAATTCGGAAACGCTGTTTCTTGTTTTCCAATGGAGAAGCCCCCACTTGAGGCAATGTAACCAGGCAACATATCAGTCCGGCGAATATATAAATAAGGTGTTTCATAAGCTCGTTTATAAATATTCGCAAAGCTACGAGTATTCTGGGGTATTCACTCTTGTTCAGGTGTTAATAAAGATAAATTATCCGGCCTGGTAAAATTTACGAAGCCGGATAATAGGAATAAAGTTTGGTTATTTGGATGTCTTGGCAACCAGTTTTCGTAGCCTGAACATACGCAGGCGTTCCATGGCATGTCGGCGGCTCAATATGATTTGTCGCCGGTAGACGATGCAGGTTGAGAAGAAATATACGATAGCCTGTATCCAAAGTGCCTGATATTCGACTAACACTTCCGGAAGAGTTGCGCCCATGTTGTTGATTCTTACAAACCCGTTGATACCGAACGTAGATGGGAATATCCAGGAGAATACTTTCCAGAACGTAGGTACGGCAGCTCCCGGCCAGGAGATTCCGGAGATAAACAGGAGCGGCACGGAGGTGAAGACATAAATCATCAGACACGACTCTCTGTGGTGTATAAAGATGGAGCAGGTCATCGCAAAGAAAATACATGCCAAGATGTAAGGCACCACAAAAGCCAGCAGGGTCATAGGCTGTGCAATTTGTACCAAATCAAACAGTTGCGGTACAAGGCAGAGCACATACGCAGCTACTAATGCATAAATCAGGAAATAAGCCAATGACTTTCCGCCTACAATGCGGAGCGTACCCTGATACTGTCGGCTGATGGGGACCAAGTCTTTGAAGCGGTTATTCTCACGGGCGGTTCCCGCTGAAAGTCCGATGCCTAATAATAGCGTCTGCTGTATAATCAGGATGAGCACAGCCGGAATCAGGAAGCTGGCAAATCCGTCTTGCGGGTTGAATAGCGATACATCTTCGTATTCAATGGGAGCCGTACTGACCTCATCCTGCCGTTCCGTTGTATTTCCCATCCGCTGTATCTGAATTTTTTTATTTAAGGTAAGTGAAGCGTTGGTACTTGCCAATACCAGTGCTTTGTAGTATAGCATACCACTCATGTCACAGTAAATACTGACTGTAGTTTGTTTTCCGGAAGCGATGTCTTTGCTGAAACTTTCCGGAATATAGAGAATGCCATATACCCTTGTTTCTTTCAACAGGTTTTTCCCTTCTTCCATATCCGCACAATGCGACTGGATATGCACATCGGCGCTTGCATCAACCGTACGGATAAACTGGCGGCTGAGTGCCGTGTTGCTGTTGTCAATAACCGCTACAGGCACTTCGCGTACCACCTCGTTGGTATAAATGAAGGCATATACCAGCGGGTAGGCCAGCGGGACAAGCAAGAAGAAAATCAGTACGCCCTGGTCTTTGAAAACGGCTTTCAGTTCCTGCTTGCATATATGGAAGAGACCTGCAAAGCCTTGTTGTATGGTTTGTTTTAACGATTCTTTTTTCATGAACGCAAAGGGTTAAGGGATATAGACATAATGCAGCATGGCCGTGCGTATTCTTTTCAGGAAGAAGAAAGGCAGGAGCATGAACAGCAGCAGGGCGGTAACGGCATGCCAGGCATAAATGACCGGATAACCGTTTAAGGCCAGATTTACGTAGAGCAGGAAATAATGCCGCAAGGGGAACAAGACGGATAAAGCCTGCAGTGTAGGGTGCATCGCCATGACCGGGAAGGTGAATCCCGAGATGGAGAATGAAATGACTCCCCACAGAGAAGCTGCACTCAATGCCAGACGGAGTGAACCGAACAAACCGAAAAGGAATACACCGAATGCTTGTGAGGCAAGCACCAGCAGCAGTCCGGCTAACAGCATCGGGAAAATCCCGCTGTGACACGGATAGTGCAGGAATCCGTATAAGTACACGTTATAGAACGTAGCCATGATGAAGAACGTCACGGTTTGAGGAATCAATTTCCCTACCAGTGCCGTCACAATGGAGTTATCGGCCAGTTGCATCAGCTCCTTTGAAGTCTTTTCCTTTAATTCTGTTCCGATGGTATATACGGTAGTCAGGAAAATGAGCAGCATCAGGATACCCGGAAACAAGGTATTACACAAGTACACCGAGTAGTTCAGCCAGGGGTTGTTCAGTGCATGGGTAGAAATGACTACCGGTTGCAGGAAGGCAAGTGCCTGGTCTTCAGTGGCTCCTTTGGCTAATAGAGTTGCTTGTCCCACGGCCGCGGAGGCTAACTCCGACATGGTTCTCTGGTCCTTGTAGAGCAAGGAACCTGCTATCAGGTAAGAATAGTTAACATAGAAAGATACCTTAGGCTGTCTGCTGGCAAGGGTTTCTTCGGTCGTTCCTTTTGGAATGTAATAGAATGAATAAATCTCTCCGCGCTGTACGGCCTGTCTTGCTTCTGTGACACTTGGGTAATGCGCTACAATCTGGGTCTGCTGAAACGCGTCCAGGTTGCGGATAATGTTGCGTGTCGTGGCGGTGTTGTCGAGGTCCACCACTCCTGCAGGCAGATTGGTCGGCAGCCCGTTTTCCATCAGGGTGGTGAAAAACAGGAAACAGAACAATGGAGCGATGACCATGCAGAACAGGTACATCGGCTTGGTGGCAATACGGAGAATTTCTCTTCGCATCACTTTCAGGTAACATTGATAGGTGGTTGTCGACATGTGGATTTATTTTTCAATGATAGCAGACATACCCGGACGTAAATTTTCTACAGGCTGTACGGGTTTTGCCTTTACTTCAAAAGTCTTCAGGTCAAACTGACCGGTGGTCTTGGTGGCTTTCCATGCGGCATACGTACCTAAGTCCTTCATGACTGTCACCTGGAACTCAGCTTCTTTTTCCAGGGCAGGAACGTAGGCTTTAATCTTGCTTCCTACGGTGAAGTCTTTCAGAAAATCCTCACGTACGTTGAAGGTCACCCACATGTCATCCAGTTGGGCTACGTTCATGATGGGAGCTCCTGTACCAACCAGTTCACCTACTTTCGGGAAGATTTCGGCCACTTCTCCATCGGCAGCTGCTACCAGGTAAGTTTCCGATACGTAAGAAGAAACCTCGGCTACAGCTCCTTTGGCACGTTCCACCTGTGCGGCAGCCATGGCTTTGTCTTCGCGTTGTGCACCATTCTTGGCCATTGTGTACTGTGCATTGGCAGCACGTTCGGTCGCCTTCATGGCATCGTATTGCGCTTTTGCTTCATCTCTTTTCTGTGCGGTCATCACCCCTTCCTCGTACAAGCGGTTCACACGGTTGTATGATTTCTCGGCAATCTCCAGTCCCGCTTTGGCTTTCTGCCACATTTCGTATGCAGCCTGCAGTTGCTCGCTTCTTGTGCCTCGCAGAGCCTTTTCATTCAGTGCCTGTGCAGCCTGTTCGGCAGCTTGTGCCTGCGACAATTTGGCCATTACATCCGGAGCTTCTAAAATAGCCAGTGTATCACCCGCTTTCACTTTATCTCCTTCGCTGACAAAGAATTTCAGGATACGTCCCGGTACCTTGCTCGATACCCTGTATTCTGTGGCTTCAGCCTGGCCTTGTATGATTTCAGGACCTTTTCCTAAGGTGAAGAATCCGATGATGCTGACGATAACGATTACGGCTAACAATGTAAAGAAGGCCAGCATGATATTGTTGCGTTGAGTCTTTTCCATATATCTGTATTATTTTAAAATTCCCATTGATTTGTTCAAATAAAGTTCACTCATTTTGACGTCTATCTGTGCGTCTATTTTTCCGGCTTGTGCCGAGAACCAGGCAGTTTGTGCTTCCAGCACGTTACTGGTCGGAATGACTCCTTCCTTAAATCCCAAATTGGCATAGCGCAGGTTCTCTTCTGCTTTCTCCATGTTCTTTTCGGCTAAAGCTAGTTTCTTGGTCGATTCGTTTACCTTATAGGAGTTCTGTGTCACCTGGAGTTCCACTTTTTCTTTGATGTCTTCCAGTTTGTAGCGGGCGATGTTGGCTTCCGCCTTTGCGGCCTTTACCTTATAGATACCTTCTCCCCAGTGGAATACAGGGATTTTTACGACGATTCCGGCAGCCCACATGCCACGGAATTTATTTTCAAATCCGTTGACGAGCGATGGGTTGGTCACCAGATAATTGGCGGTCAAAGCTACAGAAGGAAGAAAATCCGCGCGGACTACGTTTACTTTCTGGCGATAGATTTCCGATGCCAATTCCAGACTCTTCAGTTCTTCACGGTTGCTGAGGGCCGTGCTGACGTTTGCCTCCGTATAGGTGTTGGGAAGGGGCAAGTTTTTCATGCTTTCATCGGCCAGTTGGAAATCGGTTTCCAACGGAAGACCACAGAGCTGGCACAAAAGCATTTTTGAGAGGTTCAAGCCATTATCTACCTGAGTAAGCATCATTTCGGCTTCGTTTACCTTCACTTTGACACTTAATCCGTCGGCTTTGGTAGCCACCCCTTCTTTTATCATCTTGTCTACGTCCGAATCCAGTTTCTGTACCAGCTCCAAAAAATTCTCTGCCAGTTTTTTCTTATTGACGAGTGAAATGATTTGCCAGTAAATCTGGTCCGTCTGCAGGATAAGATCTTGCATACCCGTGGCATGCTGTGATTCAGCCAAACGTTCTGCATATTTGGTAATCTTGTTGTAGGCAATGATTTTTCCACCCATAAAGAGAGGCTGGGTGAGGGTCGCAGCTCCCACCGTCATGTTTCGGGTATCTGTACGGAAGGCATCCACCAGACCTTGTCCTACGGCATTCAGTCCATCCGTAAGTCCGGCCACAGCACCAGGCAGTAATCCTTGCAATCCGGCAGCCAGTCCGGGATTTGCCGCAGCAAGTTGTTTCATGGCAGCCTGGAATTCAGCCGACTGCATACCTTGTTGCAACTGGTTCCCTAAGTTGGTACCCATGTTACCGATGCTTTGCTTCTGTGCATCACTGAGCAGGGATATTTCTTTCTGCGTACGCATATATCCCCCTGTAAGATCAATTTTAGGCAGATAATTAGTGAATGCAGCCTTCTTCTCATAGTGGGCGGCATTGACTTTTTCCTGTGAAATTCGCAGCTCTTTGTTGTTGGCCAGAGCGAGTGCTCGGCAACTGTCCAGAGTAAGTACTTGTTGGGCATAACTGCTGAGAGTTGCGCCAAGCAGTAAGAGTAAACTTGTAATTCTTTTCATTACTGATGCTGACTTTTTATTTGGTTGCTTATGCAACATTGCAAATGTATGACATTAGAACAAATAGTCAAAGCGTTTTGTTGAAAAGAATCAGTAATAAATTTAATTTTTGCTGAGCGTGTGTCTTACCGGTTACTTTTATCTTTTTATGCGGTTGTAATGAGGCTTCCGTGCAATGGGGTCAACCAGCAATTGTACATGCTTGGAAGTCCGGCTGCGGCTTAAAGTCGTAGCATCTTCTGATTCGTCCGGATTGGTAACCACCGGGAAACTTCCGTTTTCCATTCTATATCGAACCGGTTGCATAAGCTGGTCTTCAGCGGAACCGAAATCACCTAATTCAGCTCCATAGTTTTCTGCTATTTCGTAATCCGGCAATAATCCCTCCTTGAAGTAATCATAATATCCTTGTGAATTGCTCAGGTAAGTAGTGGTAAGCCATAATTCAATGCCTGGAGCTTCTGCATTGGTAAACAGTTGCTGAGCCACATTCTTTCCGAAAGTGGCTGCTCCTACCTGATACAAACGACCTTCCATATAGGGCTTCAGGCAGTTGATGACAATTTCAGAGGCAGAAGCAGTATTGCCCGAGGTGAGGACATACAGGTTTTGATAAGACAGACTTGCTCCTCCGGTTAGCGGACTGGATTCGAAGTTCAGCGTTTCCGTTTTATTGATTTTGTCATTGTAAGTCATGTGCAGGAAAGGCTGTCCCATTGCCGTAGCGGGAGCCAAAGCCGAGCAAAGCTGCTGCGATGTATTTACATATCCTCCCGGATTATAACGCAAGTCCAGGATTATATCGTCAAACTGCTGTCCGTTCAGTTGTGAAAACACTTCCTTGAGTGCATCGGTACTTTCTCCAAATTCGTTGTACAGCAGGTAGAAAGCTTTTCGTGAACCCGAGGAGATGATGCTGTATTTAAGTACATCCTGTTCTTCCACGTAGCGAGGTTCCGGCATTGGGACTACTCCAATCGTATCAAATTCCACGTAGTTGAATTCCGGGTCGTCTACCTCTTCCGGATAAGGATTGTATTTACCCAATGTAAAACTGTACGCTTTTGTCGGTCGGGTGATATAAGTGGAATAATCACTTGTGGATACTTTCTGGTTGTCTACGGCGATAATCCAGTCGCCTCGTTTCAGTCCGGCTTCTTCTGCTGGCGAGTTAGGCTGTGTGTACAATACTCTCAGCGCATTTGTTCCTCCGTCAGTACGCACCAAGGCTGCTTCAAAACCGAAACAGGGATAGGTGCTGGTGGCACGCGAGGTAGTAAACACGGAGTCTACATGAGAAAACACATACCCGTTTTTCTGGTCTTTGGAGGATGCGGCTGAAGTAAGAAACTCAGCCGGCTTCTTGAAAAAGTCCAGTTTTTCTTCTGCCGGAATATCTTCATAAAAAAGATAGTTTTCCTGCATCACCTCGTAAATCCATGTCTTGGTGGCAATCAGGGCATAGTATTCTCCCGAGCGGTCTTCTCCGCAGGAAGATAGCAGGCCCATTAGTGCAAGCCAACCGTATATCAGGTGACTGATGTGCTTTTTCATGTTTTCTGAAAATTATTTCATGCGGAATGAACCCTGACCAATCATGCTGCCGTCGGCGAATATATACACGTGGTATGTACCAGCCGCCAAGAATTCTTCTACGTCCCAGTATACCGTAACGGTCTGTTCTTCACCCGTGTATTCAATGTATTTCTTGATAGAATAGCTGATGTTGCGGTCTTCAAACTTGAACTGATTGCTCGGACTCTTGGTCAGTACTTCGTTGTCCGGTTTCGCAATACGTACATAAAGGGTTTTGTTACCCGTCTGTGCCGTAATGTTCTTCACGATGGTGAATGAAATCGCAATCTTCTTGATATTCTTTACACGTTCCGTATCGCGTCCTCTTTTGTTCAGTGTCTGTACCCGAATGTTGGTGGCATCCAGCTGGGCAGCCAGTGATACTTTTTCATTCAGACTCTTAGTCTCTTGTGACAGGTTGGAAATCTGTGCGGTAGCAGCACTGTATTTGCTCTTTACTTCCTGATTTTCCTGCATCAAGGCAGCATTGATTTTGTTCAGGGAGTCTATCTGCATTACGTAGCTTCTCAATACGGCACGTACGGTTTTCAATTCTTTTTTCAGTCGCATAATTTCAGCTGCATCGCTGGTTTTCACCTGACGCAGTTCCTCCAGCAAGCGCTGGGTTTTCAGTTTTTCACTTTCCAGCTTTTCGCGCAAGGAGTCATTATTTATCTGAATCTGCAATTCGTCGTATTGGGTAGCAAATGTGCTGTATTCATTTTCCATCTCTTGTTTTTCCACCGCAAAGAGCTGACTCATTTCTTTGTTCTTACGGGCTTCATTTACGGCAAAGAAAGATACTGCTGCTACAATCACAGCCAATATAATGATGGTGATGATAAATTTTTTATTGTTCATGGTTTCAATTTTTGCATTTGGCGCAAAAATACAATATTTATGAATACCTTCTTTTTATTTTTAGAAAAATTATGGGGATACCAGGATGGCAGGTAGCGTTTCTCCTTTTTCCCATAGCAGGAAGGAGGATTCGGGGTATAGTTTGGCTCCGCTGTCGCGTACCCATTGGTTCAGAATTTGATACAGATTGTCTTCGGTAATGCTTTGCTGGCTGCCGTATTGCATGATTGAATCAGAGGGAGCACTTACATAGTTGTTACCCACCGGTTCTCTGGTGTCTCCATAAGGGTAATAACAGCAGCGTATATTTGTGTTTTCTGTTTGCAGGCAGATGGCATGATTCTTACTTGTGTTTCCTTTAAGATAGCAGTTCAGAATTTCTCCGTTTTTAGTGATACTGCAGATGAGACCGCTTCTGTTTTTAGCTTTACTGAAATTACAGTTGGTGACTGCGCAGTTGATAATTTTTCCACCCTGGTTATATCGTGTGAGGGCGTTTCCTTGTGGAATTTCATTTTTTAGTCTTACGTTATCTACATGGCAATTGATAATGATTCCTTCGTTCCAGTTTACCAGGTTTCCGAAATCGCTGTCATCCCGGATGATTTCAACGGTACAGTTTTGGAGCATACAATTGTTGATTTCTCCTCGATTTATACCAGCTAGAAATGCCGCATTTTTGGTGTCATTTTCTTTATTATATACGGCTTGTCCGAGAATTAGGTTTTTTACAGCTCCGGTGGTAGATATTCCGCTAAAAAGGCCGGCATAATAACTTCCATCCACTGTTTGTTCGAAACGTAGATTATTCAAACTATGTCCTTTCCCGTCAAATACGTCATTGAATAAGCCTTTTCCGGTGCTATCCCCTTTTTTGTACTTTCCAATCATTTGCACCTGTGTGGATTCTTCTTCAGTAAAGGTTAAGTCGTTCAGCAGGTAGTAGGTCATGGTTTCTCCCGTTTTTTCACCAAACTCTTCCAAACTTCTGTTTTCATAGACTTCTCCGTTAATTAAATGGGTGAAGGCAATGAAGTCTTCTACGGTAGAAATGCCAGGGTTTTCGCCGTCTTGTTTTATGGAACAAGTGTATTCGTATCCGGATGAAAAAGCATGTTCTTCCAGTTGACTTTCATAATCTTCTCCTGCGGCGGTATAGATCTGTATGTGAATGGACAGAGTGGTAGGTGGAACCAGAAAACTATATATTCCATCTTCATTTTGTTCCATTTGCATAGGAGAGGCTGTGTCTTGATAGGACATTTCTCCGGAATCAGGATTAATCCCGGTTACAGATAAAGAAGGGGTAAATTCTATCAGACTAATTTGGTTGTTCAGTTTGCTGGATACATTAAATACGATACGGGCAAACAAGTGCTGAAAAGATAAATGAATGTTTTCTCCGTAGTTTGTGGTGGCTTGGGCATAGAGCTGGTCGCATAAGAAACCATCCTGGTAAAAGGACTGGTGGTTCCGGTACAAGGGAGGGCAGAAAGAACAACTGACAGCTGGTTGTTGGGAATCCTCCCATTCCGGAAGATTCTCTCCTTCCCAGTTGCTGCCGTTGTAGGAAAGTGGAAGCTCGTCTGCATGAATACCGCCTTGGCTGTAAAAAGTCAACGTGCTTCCTGCAGGCAGGCCTTCGTTGAGCGTATTTCGGGAGGTATTGAAACGTACAACATTCTCTCCTTGAATGATTAATGTATTTTGTATGGTTTTAATAGGCTCTTTTGTACATCCGATTGCCAGCAATAGAAAAAGTATGTTCTGAAAGATATGTCTGTTCATAATTCTCATTTTGTTATATAAACGTAATTCTCCTTTTTCGTTTCCCTTTTCACCGAAAAACTTTACCTTTGCACGGATTTAAAGGAAACGTTTCACGAAAATATGGGAAAAGGAAAATTAGCGAAATTCGCAGATATGGCGGAATATCCGCATGTGTTTGAATATCCGTATTCGGTGGTAGATGACGTGCCGTTCGAAATGAAAGGCAACTGGAACCGTGATTTCTTCAAGAACGATCATCCGATTGTGCTCGAGTTGGGATGCGGACGTGGTGAATATACCGTGGGGCTGGCACGCCGCTATCCGGAAAAGAACTTTATAGGGGTCGACATTAAGGGAGCGCGTATGTGGACCGGAGCGACCGATGCATTGAAAGAAGGATTGACAAACGCAGCCTTTTTGCGGACGAACATTGAAATCATCGACCGTTTCTTTGCCCCGGGAGAGGTGAGCGAAATCTGGCTGACTTTCTCTGACCCTCAGATGAAGAAGGCTACCAAGCGGTTGACTTCCACTTATTTTATGAACCGTTACCGCCGTTTCCTGGTTCCGGACGGACTGGTACACCTGAAGACGGACAGTAACTTCATGTTTACCTATACGAAGTACATGATTGAAGCCAATCATTTTCCGGTAGAATTTATGACTGACGACTTGTATCATTCCGGTATGGACGATGACATTCTCAGCATTCGCACGTATTACGAACAGCAGTGGCTGGACCGCGGACTGAACATCAAGTACATTCAGTTCCACTTGCCGCAGGAAGGTGAGTTGCAGGAGCCGGACGTGGAGATTGAGCTGGACGATTACCGGAGCTACAACCGGAGCAAGCGCAGCGGACTGAAAACAAGCAAATGATTCAAAACTGAAAAAGATATGACACTTTATCCGAAATTGATTATGGACGCACTGGCTACGGTGCGTTATCCGGGTAACGGAAAAAACATTGTAGAAGCGGAGATGGTGGCCGACAATCTTCGCATTGACGGCATGAAGGTGAGTTTCTCGCTCATTTTTGAGAAACCGACCGACCCGTTTATGAAATCGGTGGTCAAGTCGGCCGAGACCGCTATTCATACGTATGTATCGAAAGAGGTAGAGGTAACGATTGCTACTGAAAGCAAGCAGGCCGCTCGTCCGGAACCGGGCAAGATGCTGCCGCAGGTGAAGAACGTGATTGCGGTATCTTCTGGAAAAGGAGGGGTAGGAAAGTCTACCGTGGCAGCCAATCTGGCTGTGGCATTGGCTAAGTTAGGCTATAAGGTCGGTCTGCTGGATGCCGATATTTTCGGTCCTTCAGTGCCGAAGATGTTCCAGGTGGAAGATGCCCGTCCGTATGCCGAAGAAGTGGGCGGACGCGACTTGATTGTGCCGGTAGAGAAATACGGCATCAAGTTGCTTTCCATTGGTTTCTTTGTAGACCCCGACCAGGCTACACTCTGGCGTGGAGGTATGGCCAGCAACGCCCTGAAGCAGTTGGTAGCAGATGCCAACTGGGGCGATTTGGACTATTTCGTGCTGGATACGCCTCCGGGCACCAGCGATATTCACCTGACCTTGTTGCAGACATTGGCCATTACGGGAGCCGTGATTGTCAGCACGCCGCAGCAGGTGGCGTTGGCCGATGCGCGTAAAGGTATCAACATGTACACCAACGACAAGGTGAACGTACCTATTCTCGGTCTGGTGGAAAACATGGCCTGGTTTACTCCGGCAGAACTTCCGGAAAACAAATATTACCTGTTTGGTAAGGAAGGAACCAAGCGTCTGGCAGAAGAGTTGAATGTGCCGTTGCTCGGACAGATTCCTATCGTACAGAGCATCTGCGAGAGTGGCGATGCAGGAACACCTGCTGCCCTCGACGAAAACTCCATGACCGGTATGGCCTTTATGGAGCTGGCACGCAATGTGGTAACGCAGACTGAAAAGCGTAATGCAGAAATGGCTCCTACGGAGATTGTACATACGCATTAATGTTTAAAAATGTAAATAAGAGCGGTGGCAGAAAATGCGCACCGCTTTTTTTATGCCGTTTCAGGCACTTTATATTGTACATTGGTTTATCTGGATGAAGTAAATCTAAATTTTATTCATTACTTTTGCTATATGATAATTTGTTTAATATTGATGTGGAGGAATAATATTCATGGATAAGCCTACATTTATTAATAGAGATGGAATGATTGCCGATAAAGCTTATTTGGAATGGCTTTCCGACATCAAGAAACGCTTTCAGAAGAGCCAAGTGAAGGCTGCGGTGCAGGTCAACAGTGCCATGCTTGAATTTTATTGGGACATGGGAAAAGATTTGGTTGAAAAGAAGCCTGAACAAGTTTGGGGAAGTGGAGTTATCAAGCAACTTAGTCTGGATCTTAGAGCTTTATTTCCTGAGGTCAAGGGGCTATCAACAGTTAATCTGTATTTTATGAGACGCTGGTTTGCCTTTTATAAAGATGCTATCGTGGCTCAACCGGAATTATTTTACCAAGCTGGTAAAATATTCCAGATACCAGATATTTTTACCATGGTTCCATGGCGACATCACACAGATATTATTTCAGAATGCAAATCTGTGGAAGAAGCCATGTTCTACATTTACAAAATAGTAGATAACAATTGGAGTAGAAGTGTGCTGGAAAGTAATCTGAGTGCGAATCTGTATAAAATCCAAGGGCAGGCCATCACCAATTTTGCGGCAAAGTTGCCTGTGCCGCAGAGCAGTCTGGCACAAAATATATTGAAAGATCCATACGACTTTAGTTTTCTGAATATCCAAAGAGAGTATGATGAGAGGGAGTTGGAAGATGCACTTGTGAATAATATCACCCGTTTCCTCTTGGAACTCGGTAAAGGCTTTGCTTTTGTAGGGCGACAAATGGAATTGAGGATGCCAAATGGTAAATCTTATTTCCCTGATTTGGTGTTCTACCACACGTTCTTGAAGTGTTATGTGGTTATAGAGTTGAAAGTAGTCGATTTCATACCGGAGTTTGTTGGTAAACTGAATTTTTATGTGTCTGCTGCCGATGAATTGCTTAAACAATCAGACGATAATCCATCTATCGGTATCCTGATTTGTAAATCACATGACAAGACAACCGTAGAATGGTCATTCCGAGGTATAGAACGTCCTATCGGGGTGGCTTCTTACCAGTTACAGGAAGTGGTTGACAGAACGATTGCAGAAATAGAACTGAAGAATAAGGAGATGGAAGAATGAAAATATTAGTATATAAACAAAAACAGTCGCTGAACTAATGGTCAGGGCTATACGATTGTTAAAAATAGAAAGTCAATTTTATTTGTTTAAAAATGTAAATAAGAGCGGTGAAAGAAATGTGCACCGCTTTTTTTATGCCGTTTCAGGCACTTTCTTGACGGGTTGACGGGTTGTCACTGGTTTTTCAAACTTTCTATATATAGGTGTGGAAAAATATAAACGTTGTATTTTTCCACACCCCGCGTATATATAGTTTATTAAAATGCCTGCCAACCCCGACAACCCGTCAAGATTTGTCTTTTTCTCCTCTCTGAAGAGCCGTTTTTCTTGTCTTTCAAAACGTCCTTGCGTTCAAATCAAAACGCACTTGCGTTTAAGGTCAAACGTCCTTGCGTTTCAAGTCAAACGCACTTGCGTTTTAGATTGAACGCACTTGCGTTTTTGGGACATACGAATCTACACTCATATTTTTTACTTTTCTCCGCTTTTATTATGGCATAATGTTTTTATCTTTGTCGAACTTAAGAACCTGGATAGTAATAGTAAATAATGTTTTATAAACTGATTAAAAAGAAATGTGACGAATGGATGACCTCCTCAGATTGTACCATTCGCGAACTAATTCAATATATTTATGCGCAAAATAAAATGCGTGATGCCCAAATTGAAGCAATTAAAATCTATTTGTTTTTAAAGATTGCTTGTGGCAACAGACCTTTGTGGAAATTGTTCTCGGAAGGATGTTTTAACAGTTTGGATTTCAATACGATGGAACTGACTGTGGAAGCACGGAGCATTCTTACCACCAACAAAGCGGCAGCCGCGTTATTGGAATATGCCTTGTTGAAGGATAAAAATGGGAACCAGTTGGCGCCTGAATTAGAAAAAGTCATTAAATCGCAAAGTGGACGCATCAATTATGAGGATACCTTTAAAAAGATATTCTATGGTGTAAACTATACCGACTATCTTTTCAGTCTTCCTATGGGAGCTGGAAAAACTTACTTGATGGCCGCTTTTATTTATCTGGACTTATATTTTGCGCTGAACGAACCTGATAATCCAGCTTTTGCCCATAATTTCATGGTATTGGCTCCTTCTGGGTTAAAGTCATCCATCATTCCAAGTCTAAAAAATATTCAGGAATTCGATCCCACCTGGATAATTCCTGAACCTACGGCTTCTAATCTGAAAAGAATGATTAAGTTTGAGATTCTTGACGAACAGAAGTCTGCCCAAAAAAGTAACTTGGTAAGAAATCCTAATGCCCAAAAGATAAACAACCACCAACCTTTGGAGGACTTGATGGGATTGGTGGCTATAACCAATGCGGAGAAAGTTATTTTGGCTCGTGTCGGAGAAAATGAGACTTTATTCAGTCAGGAGGAAGCTGCCAAAATCCGAATAGCCAACGAATTACGTGATATTATAGGGCGCATTCCTCACTTGGCAGTGTTTATAGACGAAGTACACCATGCAGCCGATGGAGAAATAAAACTCCGCCAGGTGGTTGGAGAATGGACTGAGCAACATTCTTTTTGTGGTGTACTGGGTTTTTCAGGAACTCCCTATCTCGAAAAAGCGGAAAGCGTAACATTGGCCGATTCTTTTGTAATAAAAAATACCGATCTTTCAAATGTGGTTTATTACTATCCTTTGATAAAAGGTGTAGGTAACTTCCTTAAAGTACCCGAAGTGAAATATGCCGATAATGACATGGAAACCATAGTAAAAAAACGGCGTAAAGGAATTTTTAGATAACTATCTTCATACCATTTATGCTAATGGCGCTTGTGCTAAGTTAGCTATATATTGCGGGAAGATAGAAACACTTGAGGAGCTGATTTATCCGCTTGTTACTCGTATGGCTTCAGACTATGGTTTAAACCCAACAGAGGCGATTCTGAAATACCATGGTGGAAACAAGGTCTATCCGCAGCCCGAAGGCGCGGAGACGGAGTTTGCTTCGCTCGACACTGATTTTTCAAAAATCCGTATTGTGCTGCTGGTTCAGATAGGTAAGGAAGGGTGGGATTGTAAAAGCCTGACGGGGGTTATCCTGCCACAAAAGGGAGTGTGTCCTACTAACATGGTGTTGCAAACCAGTTGTCGTTGCTTGCGCCAAGTCATAAAGAATGCCGACGAAACAGCTTTGATATGGTTGAACAAATTCAATGCCGACACACTGAACAAACAGCTGAAACAGCAACAGAATATTTCTTTACAGGAATTCAATAAAGGCAAGCATCAAAAGACTATCCAGATAGAACGTTTCTCCAGAATGGACAGGCTGAAAGTCCCGCCTATTGATTTCTATCAGTTGAAAGTGTCTTATCAGACGCTGATTACAGAGGAACATCCCAATACCTCCCAAAAGCTGGCCGACGAAAGTATCTTCACCGGGGCAGATGTTACTTTGATTCACAAGCAGGACTTAGCTGGAAAAAACTTGGGGCACTATCTGGCCGAAACCGAAATGGGTGAATACATTTCTTTCCGTCAATGGTTGTATCAGATTGTGAAAGAGAGTTTTCGTACGCTGGTATTGGAAAATCTGAAGGAGCACGAAGTCATTCTTAAAAAGATTTTTGAGCGTATCACCTTAAAAGATGAAACGGGCAATACGCGATACGATAACCGCTACGACCACGACAGTATCCGTTCGCTTATCCGCAGGGCTTTTGTTCCTAAACGTGATTTCTCGGTCAAGGAGGAGATTGTTCCCTGTGAAGCCAGCCTGTTGCAGATTGAGCGACTTGTTTCACCTGTTTTTGTGCAAGACGACAAACCATTTTTTCCATCCCAAGAAGATGTCAAAACGATTGTCGATTGGGACGCCAATGCACAGAACAAGGTTTTGTCGCCTGAAGAACTGGCATTGATAGAGAAGATGAAAAAGATGGGATATCCGATGCCCGAACCGACCGACCCATATCCTGAACGCGGACAGACCTATCATTATCTGCCTTATCGTTTCGATAGCGGATTGGAGCGTGAATTCTTCAAAGATTCTGTTTTGCCCATTTTGAAAAGTTATCAGTCACAGTTGGAAATCTATTTCAACGGCGACGACACGCTCACCGACTTTAAAATAGACTGCTATAAACAGACGGGCAGAGAGTGGAGGTATATCGGCAAGTATGTGCCCGACTTTTTGCTGTTGAAGCGCAATGAGGATGGTTCCATTCATCGAATCATCATTATTGAGACGAAGGGGGAAGGATTTGCGGCCAAGTTTGCTGATCGCCGGCAATTTATGGAAACAGAGTTTATCCGTAAGAACAACGGGTGTTTCGGCTATGAACGTTTCCGCTTCCTGTATCTGGAAGATACCCTTACTAAAGAAGAAAGAGAAAAAAAGACAATAAAGGCAATCAAGGATTTTTTCAACATTTAAAACAACGATATATATGGCAATCAAATACATACCCTATTTCCCCAATACATTGGAAGGCCAGGCCGTGCTCGACAATTTTGTACGCACCAAGCGCATCCTCCGCTATCGCGACAACGACCGTGTGGAAGAACGCATCCAGCAGGGCATGCCTCTCTACGAAACCGAGTTGCAGGAACGTGTAGGCAGAAACCAGAACGGAAATCTCGTGCTTCGTGGCGAATGCCTTTCGGCTTGTGCCTACCTGAAAGACAAAGGTATCACGGTGGACTTGGTTTATATTGACCCTCCCTTTGCCAGCGGTGCCGATTATGCCAAAAAGGTGTATCTTCGTCGCAATCCCAAAGTGGCCGAAGCCATCCGCCAGACCGAAAGCGAACTGGATATTGAGGAACTGCGTTCGTTTGAGGAAAAAATGTATGGTGACATTTGGAACAAGGAAAGTTATCTCAACTGGATGTACGAGAACTTGATGGCTATCAAGTCGGTATTGAGCGATACGGCAAGCATCTATGTGCATTTGGATTATCATATTGGGCATTATGTAAAAATATTGATGGATGAAATATTTGGAGAGGATAACTTTAGAAACGAGATTATTTGGAAAAGAACTGGTGCACATAATGATGCTGGAAAGTATGGAGTTGTCCATGATAATATTCTTTGGTATACTAAAACTAATGAATATTATTTTAGAGAAAGCTATATAGAATTGACTGAAGAACACAAGAATACGCGATTTAAATATTTGGATCCTGAAACTGGACGAAAGTTTTATCCAGGTCCAATTACTGCTCCTGGAACAGGACCAAGTAGAACTTTTAGAGGAGAATTATTAGCCCCTCCACCAGGTCGACATTGGAGTTATTCACAATCTAAAATAGATGAACTAGAGCGACAAAACAAAATATATTATTCTTCTACGGGTATCCCATATCTTAAAGAATATGAAGATGAATACATAGCTCAAGGAAGGCGTGTACAAAGTATTTGGGATGATATACTTCCATCTAAAACTGGTAAAGAGTTAGTTGATTATGCAACTCAAAAACCCGAAGCCCTCCTTGAACGAATCATTAATGCCAGTAGTAACCAAGGAATGGTTGTTGCTGATTTCTTTGGTGGCAGCGGTGTTACGGCAGCCGTTGCAAACAAATTGGGACGCAAGTTCATTCATACGGATATAAACATCAACAGCATTCAGACGACGCGTGACCGTCTTCTGGCAGCCAAAGCCGAATTTGACATTATGGAAATAAAAGACGGCGTTTCGCTGTATCGTAACCCCGTACAAACCATGGAGCGCCTGAAGAAACTGATACCAGGCCTGCGGAATGAAGATGCCTTGGACAAGTTTTGGGAAGGCAGTATCGTAGATACTAAATTCGGCATGACACCCGTCTATCTCCCCAATCTGATGGATGGCAGCACCCGCGTGTTGGACAAGCCTTTGATGAATCGCATCATCCGTGAAGCCATGCCCGACTTGCCGGACAATACGAAGCGGGTTATCGTCTATTACATTGACATAGATAACCGCGAAGAGATTGAACGTTTCATCCGTGAGCAGGGAAATCCGCTTGTCACGATAGAACTTCGCGACTTGAAACAGGTACTCGATAATGTGATAGTCGAAGACTTTGCTGAATGGGAAGTTACCGAAGAGTCAAACGGATTATTCAGTGGCTGGAAAGTGGAAATCAAGCAGTTCCAAAGTGACCGTGTACGGCAGAAGATTTACGAAATAAACCAGAAAAACCAGTTGCAGATGCTTCATCAAAAAGCCAAAGGTAAAGAAAAGACTTTCACGCCTATCCTCGTCAGCGACGAAGGGCTGGAAACCATCGAATGGATAAGTCTGGATTGTACCATAGCTGAGAAGGAAGCGCCCTGGCATAGCGACAGCGAAATTAAAATCGACAAGTTAGGCTATGTCATCAAGAACGGAACCAAAACAACAGACTATTGGGATGCGTGCATTCGTTGTGACCATAAGCCTTTGCGGATGAAAATTCGCAATATCTGTGGGGATGAGACTGTTATTCTTCTTTAAATTCCAGTTCCAACTGAACAGGTCCGGAACTGATGTGCTCATTCATACCATTTTCTTCTTTCGGGTTGGATACCGACAAGCCTAACAGGCGGATAGGATGCTGACTGTAGTCCACTCCTTTCAATAACCGTTTGGCCAGTGGAAGAATGTCGTCCAAGCGTTGGAGCGGTCGTTCCACACTCACACTGCGGGTGATTTGGGAGAAGTCGTCGAACTTCACTTTCAGCGTGAGGGTATTCCCTTTAAAATCCTTGGCTTTCAGCCGGTCGGTGAGTTCGCGTGCCACATGATATAGTTCGATGATGAGTGACATTTCTGCCGAAAGGTCTTTTTCCAATGTATGTTCGCAGCCGATAGACTTGCGGATGCGTACAGCTTCTACCGGACGGTCGTCCATACCACGGGCAAAGTTGAAATAAATTAATCCGTTTTTCCCGAACTGCCGTTGCAGCATTTCCAACGAGCATTTACGCAGGGTCTCTCCGTTATAAATACCTAAGGTGTGCATCTTTTTGGCCGTAATGGGGCCCACTCCCCAGAAAGCTTCAATAGGCAACCGGCGGATAAACTCATCGGCCTGGTCGGGGTGAATGGTGCAAAGTCCGTCAGGCTTTCGGTAATCGGAGGCGATTTTAGCTAAGAATTTATTGTAGGATACACCGGCTGAGGCCACTAAATGAAGCTCCTGGCGGATACGTTGCTTGATTTCTTTGGCTATATCCACCGCCAATGGAATTCCTTTCTTGTTTTCCGTGACATCCAGAAACGCTTCGTCCAGCGAGATAGGCTCGATGAGGTCAGTATAGTCGTGAAAGATTTCATGTATCTGTGCAGAAACGCTTTTGTAAACTTCCATCCGCCCCTCCACGAAAATCAGTTGCGGACACAGTTTTTTCGCTTTCTGTGAAGACATGGCCGAACGTACGCCAAATTTACGGGCTTCATAGCTGGCGGCAGCTACCACTCCTCGTTTCTCTGCATGCCCCACGGCGATGGGCTTTCCGCGTAGTTCCGGGTGGTCGCGCTGTTCGACCGACGCATAGAAAGCGTCCATATCAATGTGGATAATTTTTCGTTCGGTGTGCATGAATGAGTGGATAGCTTTTCTGCAAAAAAACAAAACATTCTTGGGAAATCCTAAAAATCATTTGTATTTTTGCTGTTTGTAAAATGGTTTTGATGACTTTTTTGACAGCAAAAAATAAAGAAATATGATGAAAGATGAGATTAAGAAAGCCTGCGAGGTATTGCAGAAGGGGGGAGTGATTCTTTACCCGACGGATACCGTGTGGGGAATAGGATGTGATGCAACGAATGAAGAGGCGGTGAAACGCGTTTTTGAAATAAAGCAGCGGGCTGACAGCAAGGCGATGCTGGTGCTGGTAGACAGTCCGGTGAAGGTGGATTTTTATGTACAGGATGTGCCTTCCGTAGCATGGGACTTGATTGAAATGACTACGAAACCTTTGACCATTATTTACGATGGAGCGAGAAATCTGGCTCCGAATCTGATTGCAGCCGACGGCAGTGTAGGTATTCGTGTCACCTCGGAGGAGTTTTCCAAACAACTTTGTTTCCGCTTCCGCAAAGCCATTGTATCTACGTCTGCCAATATCAGCGGACAGCCTGCACCGGCCGTGTTCAGTGAAATCACGGAAGAAATCAAGCAGGCAGTAGATTATGTGGTGGATTACCGTCGGGAAGAAACCGGTCACCCCAAACCGTCCAGCATTGTCAAATTAGGCAAAGGGGGCGTGGTAAAAATTATTAGAGAATAAATTTTTTCTTTCATGAAAGTTGTAGACGAGAAGAACAGCTTGCTCCAGGGTTTTCTCCATTGGAGGGAAAGACATATAAAGGACAAGCAGTTTGTATTGATTTTAAGCTTTTTAGTCGGAATCTGCACGGCGCTGGCCGCTTGTCTGTTGAAGTTCCTGGTAGAGTATATCAAGGAGTTCCTGACAGAAAACTTTGATTCTACAGGAGTAAACTGGTTGTACTTGGTGTATCCGGTGGTAGGTATTTTCTTGACCGGACTGTTCATTCGAAAAGTAGTGCGTGACGACATCAGTCATGGTGTGACCAAAATTCTGTATGCCATTTCGCGTAAGCAAAGCCGTATCAAGCGGCATAATGTATGGTCTTCCGTTTTTGCTTCGGCCATTACCATCGGTTGTGGTGGGTCGGTCGGTGCCGAAGCGCCGATTGTGCTGACCGGTTCTGCCATTGGTTCGAACCTGGGCAGTATTTTCCGTATGGACCACAAGACGCTGATGCTGCTGGTGGGATGTGGAGCTGCCGGGGCGGTTTCGGGTATCTTCAAGGCACCGATTGCCGGTGTGGTCTTTACGCTGGAGGTACTGATGATTGACCTGACCATGGCTTCTTTGCTTCCCTTGCTGATTACCAGTGTGACGGCAGCTTCTGTTTCTTATCTGCTCACAGGTACGGAAGCCATGTTCCAGTTTCACCTGGATTATCCGTTCTCTTTGGAACGTATTCCGTATGCCATTGCATTGGGCATTTTCTGCGGACTGGTGGCCTGGTATTTTACCCGTTCCATGAACTGGATTGAGAATATTTTCCGCCGTTATAGTAATCCGTATGTGAAGTTCCTGATTGGAGGAGCCATGTTGAGTATATTGATTTTCCTATTCCCGCCGTTGTATGGTGAAGGTTATGACACTATTTCTCTGTTGCTCAACGGACGGTCGAATGCCGAATGGGACACGGTAATGAATAACTCTCTTTTCTACGGGAACTCGCAGCTGTTGGTGGTGTATTTGCTGTTGATTATCTTGTTTAAGGTCTTCGCCTCGAGTGCGACCAACGGTGGTGGCGGTTGCGGTGGTATTTTTGCACCGAGCTTGTTCCTGGGATGTATTGCCGGCTTTGTGTTCTCCTATGTGTGCAATGAGTTCCAGTTGGGAGGTACATACATTCCGGAAAAGAACTTTGCCCTGATGGGAATGGCGGGACTGATGTCGGGCGTCATGCATGCCCCTTTGACCGGAGTCTTCCTGATAGCCGAGCTGACTGGTGGATACGGTTTGTTCCTGCCGCTGATGATTGTGTCGGTCTGCGCGTACCTTACCATTATCGTGTTCGAACCGCACAGTATCTATTCCATGCGTCTGGCGAAGAGTGGAGAACTGATAACGCATCATAAAGATAAGGCGGCTTTGACCATGATGAGCATGGAAACTGTCATCGAAACAGATTTTCAGGTGGTTCGTCCGGATATGGATTTGGCGGAGATGGTGAAGGCCATTTCAAAATCCGGCCGTAACCTGTTCCCTGTGGTAGATGTACGTAATGAATTGATTGGACTGGTAATACTGAACGACATTCGTAACATTATGTTCCGCCAGGAATTGTATCACAAATACCGGGTAGAGAATTTTATGGTTACCCCTAAGGCCTGCATTATTACGACAGATTCCATGGAAGACGTGATGGATAAGTTTGATAAGACGGGCTCCTGGAACTTGCCGGTGGTAGACGAAGACAACAAGTACATCGGTTTTGTATCCAAATCGCGCATCCTTTCTACTTATCGTCAGGTGATGGTGGATTTTTCAGCAGAATAAACAACGAAAAGAAATATGGAGAAGAAAGATTTACGAATTGTATATATGGGCACTCCTGAATTTGCCGTGGAGAGTTTGAAGCGGCTGGTGGAAGGAGGCTATCAGGTGGTGGGAGTCATCACCATGCCCGACAAGCCGATGGGACGGCATGGCAGCGTGCTTCAGCCGAGCCCGGTGAAACAATATGCCGTGTCGCAAGGATTGAAGGTGCTTCAGCCGGAAAAACTGAAGGATGAGAATTTCCTGGCTGAGCTGAGAGACTTGAAAGCAGATTTGCAGATTGTGGTCGCTTTCCGTATGTTGCCGGAGGTGGTATGGAACATGCCGCGCCTGGGTACATTCAATCTGCATGCCTCTTTGCTTCCGCAGTATCGTGGTGCAGCTCCTATCAACTGGGCGGTAATCAATGGCGAAACAGAAACAGGTATTACCACTTTCTTCCTGAAGCATGAGATTGATACGGGTGAGATTATTGATCAGGTACGTGTGCCCATTGCGGATACGGATAATGTGGAGATTGTGTACGACAAGCTGATGCACTTAGGGGGAGACCTGGTGGTGAAGACAGTGGATGCCATTTTGGAAGGAAATGTGAAGACCATTCCACAGGAGCAGCTGGCTGCTGCTACGGAACTTCGTCCGGCTCCTAAAATCTTCAAGGAAACTTGTCGTATAGACTGGCAGGCTGGAGTGAAAAAGGTATACGATTTTGTACGTGGTCTTTCTCCATATCCTGCTGCATGGACGGAATTGCATCAGGGCGATGCCGCTCCGCTGGCATTGAAGATTTTTGAAACGGAGAAAGTCTTTGTCGCACATAATCTGAAACCGGGCAGCATTGTAACCGATAAGAAAACGTATTTCCAGATTGCTTCTACCGACGGGTTTGTCAAAGTACTGTCTTTGCAGCTGGCGGGTAAGAAACGAATGGAGGTAGCTGACTTCCTTCGCGGGTATCGCCACGTGGAAGATTCTTTCGTAGAGTAAAAAATTTGCAATATTATTTTGGGAGGGTGACGGTAGAGCATATCGTCGCCCTTTTTTGTTAAAAACATTTTAATGAGGAATTTTATTAGGAAAAGGTGCAGTATTTTTGTGCATTCATCATTTACTAACAAAAGCACGATAGGCTGGATATGACAGAAGAAGAATTGGCGTCGAAATGCAAGCTGGCAGATAATCAGGCTCGCAAGGAGTTGTACGAGCTGTATGGCGGTTCGCTGATGGTCATTTGTCTTCGTTATATAGGAGATCGGGAGGCTGCTGAGGACGTGTTGCATGATGGGTTTGTCCGGATTTTTCAATCCATCGGACAGTTTACTTATCAGGGCGTCGGTTCTTTGAAGGCATGGCTTTCGCGTGTGATGGTGAATGAGGCGTTGGGGTATTTACGGAAGCGCAATCAATTGGCCCAGCAGGAAGTCTTGATGGAGCAGTTGCCTGATACGGAAGAGGATGATGATGGTGTGGGAGATATTCCGCAGGCGGAGCTGATGAAGATGATTGCGGAACTTCCAGATGGGTATCGTACGGTATTCAACTTATACGTGTTTGAAGATAAGAGTCATAAGGAAATAGCCCAGCTGCTGGGAATAACAGAGCATACTTCTTCTTCTCAGTTTTATCGGGCAAAGACCTTATTGGCTAAGAGAATAAATGAATATAGAAAGAAATTATAGGTAATGAAGAGCGAGAAAGAATGGATTAATAACTTACGTAACCGGATGGAGGACTATTCCGAGCCTCTTCCAGAAGGTCTTTGGGACAAGTTGTCCAAGGAACTGGAAGAGCCGAAGACTCCGAAGGTGATTCCGATATGGAGACGGTGGCAGGCGGCAGCGGCAGTGCTGGTCTTGCTGGTGTCTTCCCTGACGTACTGGTTCTGGTCTTCTCCAGAAGCGGACTTCCGTAATCAGGAACTGGCTGTAGAGGTGGAGGATACTCCTTTGCCTGCGCAAACTCCGTCTTTAGATGAGCAAGTGGCTGAAGTAAAGCATGCAGAACCTTTCCAGAAAGAACCTGTGGCTCTTTTGGCCAATGTCTCTTCTAAGAAATCTGCCGGAGAAGTGCCGGAAGAAATAGTAGAGGTAGCTCCTGCTTCAGTAGCATTGGCTGAACAGGAAGCACCAATAGAATCGGTTGAAGAAGAAAAGGCTGTAAAGCAGCAGGAGGTTAGTCGGTCTGCAGAAAGAAGCCGGCAGGTGAAAAAGAGTCGCGCGGCCGACCGGGAACAGATGGAACGTAATGCGAGGGCATTGAAAAATAAGTCGGATAAATCTTCAGGCTTTTCTGTGGGTGTTGGTGCTGGAAATACACCTTACAGTTCTTTGAATACATTTGATGGAATGGGAAGTTTTGTAGCCCGTTCGGCTTATTTTACTTCTCCTGATTTGAATGCTTCTCCGATAAATAATAACGGACTGGCTTACAGTCAGGTGCTACTGGAGAATGCGATACAGGCTCCTCAGACGACGGTAAAGCATCATATTCCTGTTACGGTAGGATTGACGGTAGCCTGGCAGTTTCATGAAGATTGGGCACTGGAAACAGGACTGAACTATACATTGCTTTCTTCTGATATTCATTCCGGCTCTAAATCGTACGTGGAAGAAACGCAGAAATTGCACTATATAGGTATCCCGCTCAAACTGCATCGCTCCATCTGGAAAAATAACTGGCTTTCGGTATATGCATCGGCCGGGGGAGTAATGGAAAAATGTGTATCCGGAAAATTGGAAACCATCACGGTGACAAATGGAGGAGAGCGTACGTCGGAAAATACATCGTTGGATGTGAATCCGCTTCAGTGGTCTGTAACCGCTGCTGCCGGAGCGCAGGTGAACTTTACCTCACGTCTTGGATTGTATGTGGAACCGGGAGTTGCTTATTATTTTGATGACCATAGCGGCGTGGAGACGATACGAAAAGAACACCCGTTCAATTTTAATCTGCAGTTAGGCTTACGCTTTAATGTGAGCAAATAATCTTTTATAGTTGATTTATGAGAAAAGATGCTTATCTTTGTTGAAAAGAATCTTAACTAAAACAGATCAATGGAAAAAATTATGGTAGCTCCTTCCTTGCTCTCTGCAAATTTTGCTGATTTAAGGAGTGACTTGGAAAAAATAAATCAAAGCGAGGCTGACTGGTTGCACCTGGACATTATGGACGGGGTGTTTGTTCCCAATATTTCTTTTGGCTTTCCTGTATTAAAATATGTGGCAGAACTTAGTCAGAAACCGCTGGATGTGCATCTGATGATTGTACAGCCGGAGAAATTTATTCAGGAAGTGAAGAAGTTAGGAGCCATGATGATGAATGTGCACTATGAGGCATGCCCTCATTTGCATCGCGTCATTCAGCAGATTAAGGAAGCGGGTATGAAGGCGGGAGTTACGTTGAATCCGGCTACACCGGTCTCCGTATTGGAGGATATTATCACAGAGGTAGATATGGTGTTGCTTATGAGTGTGAACCCGGGATTCGGTGGTCAGAAATTTATTCCTAATACATTTAAAAAGATTGAGCAACTTCGTGAAATGATAACCCGTAGTGGGGCTTCTGCCCTTATTGAAGTGGACGGAGGTGTCAATCCGGAAAATGCTCCTTTGCTGCAACGTGCCGGAGCAGATGTGCTGGTGGCCGGTAGTTCTGTTTTTAAGGCGCCGGATATGATAAAAGCTATTCAGGAGTTGAAATATGTGGAGTAAGTATTGGGAGCTTTACAATCTTTGATAGCGTACCCTTTGTTCCGGTTGACTATTTGTCTGGCAACCGGAATTTTTTTATTCGACACGTTGTGGCCGGAAAATCTTTCATGGCAATATGGGGCTGCGGTATGGCTGCTTTTGGCTGGTGCTTGCGGGGGAGTATTCTGGTTTTCCCGTTGGCGGTGGAGATGGCTTTTTGGCGGAGTGGCCGGAGGGGCTTTTTTCTTATGGGGAGGAATATCGGTACTTCATCAAAGGGAAACGGTGCAATATAGCTGGGATGGAGAACCAGCTATATATAAAGGTATAGTGGAAAGTGTGCCGGAAGTCAGAGGGAAGACACTTCGGGCGGAAGTGCGTGTAGAAATGCAGCGGTTGTCTGGTGGCAAATGGAAAAGGGTAGACCGGAATATCCTTTTGTCATGGATGCCGGATTCTCTGTCAAATCCTTTAGCTTGTGGTGACAGTGTTTGTTTCTATGCAAAAGTTTCACGTCCTTTTTCTGAAAAGGAGCTGACCGGATTTGATTATGGAGATTATCTTTTGCGAAAAGGTATTAGTGGAACGGCTCTGGCTTATGCCGGGAGCTGGCGTTGTACGGGGAAACCTCATTCATTGTCTTTCATGCAGCGGGCAAAGGTGTGTCAGCAAAAGGTGGTAGATGTATATCAAAGTTGGGGGTTGGAGGAAGATGTACAGGCTGTGGTGTCGGCATTGACAATCGGAGAGAAAAGTGAGTTGACTCCTGAATTGAAAGCGGTGTACAGCGCGGCAGGTGCCAGTCACGTACTGGCGTTGTCGGGATTGCATGTGGGGATTTTTTCATGTATTCTTTTGTGGCTGTTTTATCCGTTGACTTATCTGAAGCACGGGCGCAAAATGCTGGCTCTGCTGGTTGTCTGCTTGTTGTGGGGCTTTGCCTTTATCTCCGGATTAAGCTCGTCGGTGGTGCGTGCAGTGGTGATGTATAGTCTATACACCCTTGCCTCATTCTGTCTGGAAGAACGTTTTTCGGGTATGCACTCCCTGGTATTGGCTGCTTTCCTGATGCTGGTGTATAATCCATTCTTTCTTTTTGACATAAGTTTTCAGTTGTCCTTTGCTGCCGTATTTTCCATTCTGGCGTTTTATCCCTTGTTCTCGCGTAGCTTATGTATCAAAAATCGTGTATTGCGTTATGTATGGAATACCCTCAGTCTGTCTATGTCGGCTCAGCTAGGTACGTTGCCTTTCATTCTGTATTACTTTGGAAGTTTCCCGACCTATTTTCTGCTGGCTAATTTGGTTGTAGTTATATTGGCTGGTGTAATATTGGTGCTGGCATTTGCTGCGTTATGCTTGGCTTCCGTCCCTATAGTGGGAAATACGGTGATTACTTTGTTGGAATGGAGTACTTTGATCTTGAATAAATCCATGCAGGGAGTACAGCAATTGGCCGGTTCTCAGATTACTTCCGTCTATTTATCATCTCCTCAAGCCTGTCTGCTGGCTGGAGTGATTATTTGCCTTTATCTTTGCTGGGCATCCGGAATACACCGCAAGGCTTCCGACTGGATTCGTTTATTGGCGGTTTGTAATCTGTTTGTAGCGGTGTCTTGTGTGGAATATGTAGGAGACGCACCGGAACAGTTGTATTTCTTTCGTTCGGAAGTCTACACCCGTAAGAAAGACTGTGTCTCCACCCACCACTCTGAAACCGGACTGCTGTGCATTCGAAATATACACGTTGCAGTGTTGAATGATGCTCGCTGGAGAACGTATGAGTCTTCATCGCGTTTTCCTTTGGAGTATGCATATATTTGTAAGGGATTTAAAGGGAGCCTTTCGCAGCTGGACAAACTATTTGCCATTCGGCAAGTAATTTTGGACAGCTCACTGAATGATGCTTTCCGTGAAAAGCTTATAAGGGAATGTCAATTACTTAAAATATCTTATACAGACCTTTCTGTTCAAGGTTCTTATTCCGTTGTGCTGTAGTTTCTAAAAATAAATTTGTACTTTTGCTCCTTTCAAAAGTGTAAGTTTAAGAAAAAGAATATGTTGTCAAAAGTAATTCTTCAGGCCCATATTGATAAAGTTGAGACCTATTTTGACCGGGCTGATAAAGTGGTGATTGTGACCCATGTTTCTCCTGACGGGGACGCGTTGGGTTCTTCGTTGGGCTTGTATCATTTTTTGTCTGTACATGGCAAGACCGTGAATGTGATTGTACCTAATGCATTTCCTGACTTTTTGCGGTGGATGCCTGGAGCAAAAGATATTATTCGTTATGATAAATACGCTGAGTTTGCCGATAAGCTGATTGCTGAGGCGGATGTAATCTGTTGTCTTGATTTTAACGCATTGTCGCGTATTGACCGGATGGCAGATGCAGTAAGAGATGCACAGGGAAGAAAGGTGATGATTGACCACCATCTGAATCCGGAACCTTTTTGTCGGGTGACTATTTCACATCCGGAAATCTCTTCTACTTCAGAGTTGATTTTCAGACTGATATGTCGTCTGGGATGTTTTGATGACATTACTTTGGAAGGTGCAGAATGTATCTATACCGGAATGATGACGGATACAGGAGGCTTTACTTATAACTCCAATAACCGTGAGATTTATTTCATTATCAGCGAACTGCTTTCCAAGGGCATTGATAAAGATGATATTTATCGTAAAGTTTTCAATACGTATTCAGAAGGACGGCTTCGCTTGATGGGGTATGTGCTTTATGAAAAAATGCAGGTATATCCTCAGTTCCGTGCAGCTTTAATTTGTCTTTCAAAGGAAGAACAGGGCAAATTCCGTTATGTAAAAGGAGATACGGAAGGTTTTGTAAATATTCCTCTCCAGATGAAGGGAATTTGTTTTTCGGTATTCTTGCGTGAAGATACCGAGAAGGATATGATTAAGGTTTCGCTTCGTTCGGTAGGAGCATTCCCCTGTAATCAGGTAGCCGCTGAATTCTTCAATGGAGGTGGGCATTTGAATGCTTCCGGTGGAGAGTTTTACGGTACGATGGATGAGGCTGTAGACTTGTTTAAGCAGGCTTTGGTGAAATATGAGAGCTTGTTATTGAAAAATTAGTGAGAAATTTTTATTCTTGAACAATATTAGACATAATTGGACAAAATAGGAAGGATGTTTTTGAAACATTTTACTACATTTGCCCGTGTAAACATGCTTATTAAGATGAAAAAGAACTATTTGTTGTGGGCTGTAACTGCCCTGATAATGTTGGCGCTGCAGAGTTGTAATAACGGAAAAACCTACGCTGAAATGAAGGAAGAGGAAGCAGATGCTATTAATAAGTACATTTTGGAAAATGATATAAAGGTGATTTCTGAGGCAGATTTTGCTGCGCAGGATTCTACTACGAAAGAAAATGAATATGTGCTGCTTGAAGAAAGTGGAGTGTATATGCATGTGGATAATCGTGGACCTGGTAAAGAAGTGTTGGGAGATGGAGCGTATGAAATGGTTGCACGTTTTGTAGAAATAGCACTTCAGACACGCAGTGACTTAGGATTTACGGCCGGAGACACATTGCTGGCTAATTTTCACGTGTCCAATCCTTCGTATACGATTAAAGGAGAAGATTTTAAACTGACCATTAGCGGTGAATCTTATTCTGCTTCGTTTACTCGTAATGATTCTTATAGCATGTATGGCATGTATGGGACGCAATCTGTGCCTTCTGGCTGGTTGATTCCGTTTCGCTATCTGACACCAGGATATACAACTAGTTCCGAAAAAATCGCACGTGTAAAGTTAATCGTACCGCATAGTCAGGGAACCTCTTCTGCCACCCAGTCTGTATATCCCTGTTTTTATGAGTTGACTTATTTAAAACGGTGATAACTTAAATAACCTAAATAATTAAAAAAACCTTTATTTATGACACTTATTAAATCTATTTCCGGTATTCGTGGCACCATAGGCGGACATGCCGGCGAAGGATTGAATCCTTTGGACATCGTGAAATTCACTTCAGCGTATGCTACATTGATTCGTAAGACTACGACCAATAAATCAAATAAGATTGTAGTGGGCCGTGATGCACGTATTTCTGGTGAAATGGTGAAAAATGTGGTTTGCGGAACGTTGATGGGAATGGGATTCGATGTAGTAAATATCGGGTTGGCTTCTACTCCGACTACAGAACTTGCTGTAACTATGGAAGGAGCATGCGGTGGTATTATTTTGACTGCCAGCCATAATCCGAGACAATGGAATGCCTTGAAGTTGTTGAACGAACATGGTGAATTCCTGAATGCGGCAGAAGGTAATGAGGTATTGCGTATTGCTGCTGCAGAAGAATTTGAATTTGCAGACATCGAACATATTGGTAAGTATCGTGAAGACAATACATACAACCAGAAACATATTGACAGCGTATTGGCATTGAAATTGGTAGACGTAGAAGCTATCCGTAAGGCTAATTTCCGCGTAGCAATTGATTGCGTAAACTCTGTTGGTGGTGTGGTATTGCCTCAGTTGTTGGAGCAGTTGGGCGTACAACATGTAGAAAAATTGTATTGCGAACCGACTGGCGACTTCCAGCATAATCCGGAACCTCTGGAAAAGAACTTGGGTGACATCATGGGCTTGATGAAGAAAGGTACTTGTGATGTAGCCTTTGTGGTAGACCCCGACGTAGACCGTCTGGCTATTATCTGTGAGAACGGAGCGATGTATGGCGAAGAATATACACTGGTTACAGTAGCAGATTATGTATTGAAGCATACTCCGGGTAATACAGTTTCTAACTTGAGTTCAACTCGTGCACTGCGTGATGTAACTCGTAAATACGGCATGGAATACAACGCTTCTGCAGTAGGTGAAGTAAATGTAGTAACCAAGATGAAAGCTACTAATGCGGTTATCGGTGGTGAAGGTAATGGTGGAGTGATTTATCCGGAATCTCACTACGGACGTGATGCATTGGTGGGTATTGCTTTGTTCTTGAGTCATCTGGCACACGAAGGAAAGAAAGTAAGCGAATTGCGTGCTACTTATCCTAACTATTTCATTGCGAAGAATCGTATTGATCTGACTCCGGAAACAGATGTAGATGCTATCTTGGCGAAGGTAAAAGAACTTTACAAGAATGAAGAAATCAATGATATTGACGGTGTGAAGATTGATTTCCCTGATAAGTGGGTTCACCTGCGTAAGAGTAACACAGAACCGATTATTCGTGTATACTCAGAAGCTTCTACAATGGAAGCTGCTGATGAAATTGGTAAGCAGATTATGGACATTGTATACAGTCTGGCTAAATAAGAGAGGCGTTAGCGCATTCTTCTGAAAATAAAATGAATTCCGGAATGAAATAAAGCGGTTAGCTGGTTTTCATTCCGGAATTTTTTTTGTGAATGTGTGATAGAGAACAATGTGTGTAGGGTTATTCCTTTTCAGATTCTTCTGAAGAAACGAGGGTTAATTCTGAATGTAATGTCGATTCTTTTTGTGGTGAAAGAATAGGGGACGAGTTTTCTTCTGACGAGAAACCAGCATGGAATAATGCGTAAAAGAAGGGCAGAATAACTTTTTGAGTTTCCATAATGCGTTATTTTTAGGGGTTTGTAATGAAAACGCCAAAATGTGAATATCCCCCTATCTGAAAAGTGTTAAATAATCTAATCGTCCACCCATAGCAGGTCGCTCATAATTCCATCAGAAATAAATATCCCTTTTTCTGTGAGCTTCATGACGTGATTATCAAGTGTCAGAAAACCTTGTTTCAAGTGAGGAGAAGCCATGCGCATGCAGTAATCGAATAAGGTTTCTCCAAATATTTCTTTCAGTATATGGGTGGGGATACCGTAAGCAGTGCGCAGGCGTGTAATGATAAAGTCATTATAGCGCGTATACAGATCAAGTTCTTCTTTTTCCTGATAAGGTGTTCCTTTTTGAATACCTTGTATATACTGAGAAAGGGAAGCTACGTTCCATTGTCTGGAAGTCCCGTCGTATGAATGGGCAGAAGGACCGCAACCCAGGTATTTTTTACCTGTCCAGTAGCTGGAGTTGTGGCGTGAATGAAATCCCGGGCGGCAGAAATTGGATATTTCATAATGTTCATATCCGTTACTTTTGAGGGTATGGATTAACTCCTTGAATAAAGAGACACTCAATTCTTCATCTGTTTCTTCCACTTGATGTGCTTTTTTCAAGTTCCATAAAGGAGTGCCTTCTTCATAAATCAGATGATAGGCTGAGATATGCTCCGGGTGCATCTGAAGGGCTGTTTGAAGGTCTTTTTGCCAATCTTCTAATGTTTCTCCAGGCAGTCCGTACATCAAGTCGATACTGATATTCTGGAAACCAGCTTCTCGGCAATGTTGGTATGCTTGTTGAGCCTGAGCAGCCGTGTGCCGGCGGTGAAGCAGACGAAGAGTATCTTCCTTGAAGGTCTGTATGCCCATGCTTAACCGGTTAAACGGGAGGGTACGCAACATGGCTATGTATTCAGGTGTCAGGTCGTCGGGATTCGCTTCAAGAGTTATTTCGGCTTCCGGATTTACGGTATATATTCTATAAATAGTTTCGAAAAGTTGGATGAAATCTTTTTCTTCTAATTGTGAAGGCGTACCTCCACCAAAGTAGATGGTGTCAATAATTTCTCCATCCAGATAGTTTTTTCGCAGCTCAAGTTCTTTGGAAAGAGCCTGTACGTATGTGCTTTTTTTATCATTTTCTGTCGTAGAAAAGAAGTCGCAGTAAATGCAACGTCGTTTGCAAAAAGGGATATGAAGATAGATTCCAGCCATAATTAATCTACTGTAAGAAGTTGTTTTACGGGTGTAAAGATACGGATAATTTATGGGAGGAAAGAAGGAATACAGATTTTGTATGTCTGAAAACATAGTTTAGTAACACGAAACTTTTTATTGTTTTTCTGAATTATAATCTCTAATTTGCGCTTCGTTAAAAAATAAGAGATATGAAAAGCATATCCTTTCGTTACTAAACTAAATCTTGAAATACCATGAAAGTATATCAGACAAACGAAATCAAGAACATTGCCCTTCTCGGTAATGATGGCTCAGGTAAAACCACTCTCACAGAAGCTTTGCTCTATGAGAGTGGTATTATAAAACGTCGCGGAAGAATTACTGCCAAGAATACGGTGAGTGATTATTTCCCGGTAGAGCAGGAATACGGATATTCGGTATTTTCTACTGTGTATCATGTAGAATGGAACGGAAAGAAGTTGAATATTATCGACTGTCCGGGAAGTGATGACTTCGTGGGAGCTGCCATTACCGCATTGAATGTGACTGATACAGCCATCTTGTTATTGAACGGGCAATATGGTCCGGAAGTGGGTACACAGAATCATTTCCGTTATACTGAAAAACTGGGTAAGCCGGTGATTTTCCTGGTAAACCAGTTGGATAGTGAAAAATGCGATTTTGACCATGTGCTTGAACAGTTGAAAGAGAATTATGGTTCTAAAGTTGTTCCGGTTCAGTATCCGCTTAGTACAGGACCAGACTTCAATTCGTTGATTGATGTACTTTTAATGAAGAAATATTCTTGGGGACCGGACGGCGGTGCTCCAACTATTGAAGACATTCCGGCAGAAGAAATGGAAAAAGCGCAGGAATGGCATAAGACGCTGGTGGAAGCTGCGGCTGAACACGACGAGAGCCTGATGGAAAAATTCTTTGAATCTGAATCGCTGACAGAAGATGAAATGCGTGAAGGTATTCGTAAGGGTTTGGCTGCCAGAGGTATGTTCCCGGTATTCTGTGTATGTGCAGGTAAGGACATGGGCGTGCGCCGCTTGATGGAATTCTTGGGCAATGTAGTTCCGTTCGTGGATGAAATGCCGGTAGTTCACAATACACGTGGTGTTCCTGTTCCTCCCGATCCGAATGGTCCTACTTCACTTTACTTCTTTAAGACAGCTGTGGAACCTCATATCGGAGATGTACAGTACTTTAAGGTGATGAGTGGTGTGGTGCATGAAGGTGATGATTTGAGCAACGCTGACAGAGGTTCGAAAGAACGTATGGCACAGCTTTATGTATGTGCAGGTGCCAACCGTGAAAAAGTGGACGAACTGCGTGCGGGAGATATTGGCTGTACAGTAAAATTGAAAGATGTGAAGACGGGCAATACCTTGAATGGCAAGGATTGTGAGAACCGATTCAATTTCATTAAATATCCGAATCCGAAGTATACGAGAGCTATCAAGCCGGTAAATGAAGCCGATACAGAAAAGATGATGGCGGTATTGAACCGTATGCGTGAAGAAGACCCGACTTGGATTGTAGAACAGTCTAAGGAATTGCGTCAGATTCTGGTACACGGTCAGGGAGAATTCCATCTGCGTACATTGAAATGGCGTCTGGAAAACAACGAAAAGTTGCAGATTCAGTTCTATGAACCTAAGATTCCATATCGTGAAACAATTACTAAGTCGGCTCGTGCAGACTATCGTCATAAGAAACAGTCGGGTGGTGCCGGACAGTTTGGTGAAGTTCACTTGATTGTAGAGCCTTATTATGAAGGTATGCCTGCTCCGGAAGTGTACAAGTTCAACGGTCAGGAGTATAAGATGAACGTGAAGGGTACGGAAGTAATCGACTTGGAATGGGGTGGTAAGCTCGTATTTGTCAACAGTGTAGTTGGTGGAGCAATTGATGCCCGTTTCATGCCGGCTATTTTGAAAGGTATCATGAGTCGTATGGAACAGGGACCGCTGACTGGTTCATACGCACGTGATGTACGTGTTATTGTGTACGATGGTAAGATGCACCCGGTAGATTCAAATGAAATTTCCTTCATGCTGGCTGGTCGTCATGCGTTTAGTGAAGCATTTAAGAATGCAGGTCCGAAGATTTTGGAACCGATTTATGATGTGGAAGTATTCGTTCCGAGCGACAAGTTGGGTGACGTGATGAGTGACATGCAGGGTCGTCGCGGTATGATTATGGGTATGACCAGTGAAAAGGGATATGAAAAGTTGAGTGCCAAAGTTCCATTGAAAGAAATGTCGAACTATTCTACTTCTTTGAGCTCATTGACCGGAGGTCGTGCTTCATTTATTATGAAATTTGCCAGCTATGAACTGGTTCCGACGGATGTACAGACCAAGCTGATGAAGGAATTTGAAGAGCAAGAAAAGGACGAAGCATAATATTAGTTGTGATTTTTATAGATAAAAGAGCCGTGTTTCTTAAAAAGCACGGCTTTTTTTGTTTAACTTAGCTTAAACAAAACCCTCTATTTATTTGTTATTAATCTAAAATTCTATTATTTTTGTAATGTATAGCTGCTTGAAATAATAGATAGTGTAGATTTTATCAGGTAAAATTTGATTTATGGTTAATATACGACAAAATCTTATTTAAAGCTTGTTAATCTGTTAGCGTCGTATTTGTCAGGTTGTTAAATTTGTCCGTATGAAAAAATCGACTATTTGGATATTAGGAGTTGTAATGGGACTGTCTTTCTTGAGCTTGCTCTATTTGCAGGTAAGCTATATTGAGGAGATGGTCAAAATGCGGCGTAGTCAGTTTGAAGAGAATGTAAACCGCAGTTTGGGAAAGGCTGTGCATAACCTGGAACTGGTTGAAACAAAAAAATATTTGGAGAAAGATGTCGCAGCGCAGGAACGTGCAGCACTGTTGTCCAGACAATACCAGGAAAAGAATGATGCAGGCGAGAATGTGGTAGAACATCATCAGTATACAATTACCGCACCTGACGGTTCTACTTACTCTACTTTTGAGTTGAAGACCATTATGAATCGGCCGTCGAATGTGCCGAAGGTGGTCATATCTACGGGAAGAACTATTCCACAAACATCGCGTGCATTGCAGGAGATTCTGAAAGAACGTTATGTGTATCAACGTGCATTGCTGGATGAGGTGGTGTACAATATTCTTTATACGGCAAGTGACAAGCCTCTGAAAGAAAGAGTCAATTTTAAACAGCTTGACCACTTCCTGAAAACAGAACTGTTTAATAATGGCATCGATATTCCTTATCATTTTTCGGTGACAGACCGAGATGGGAAAGAGGTGTACCGTTGTTCAGATTATGTGCATGACGATGAAAAAATCTATTCTCGTTTGCTCTTTGAAAAAGATCCTCCTGCTAAGATGGGTTTTGTGAATATTTTCTTCCCCACACTGGATAATTACATATTCAGTTCGGTGAAGTTTATGATTCCATCCATCATCTTTACGGTGGTGTTGTTGATTACGTTTATTTTCACGATTTACATTATTTTCCGTCAGAAACGCTTGACTGAAATTAAGAATGATTTCATCAACAACATGACGCATGAGTTTAAGACTCCGATTTCTACCATATCGTTGGCTGCCCAGATGTTGAATGATCCGGCAGTGGGTAAATCGCCTGTGATGTTTAAACATATATCAGGAGTTATCAATGACGAAACGAAGCGTTTGCGTTTCCAGGTAGAAAAGGTGTTGCAGATGTCTATGTTTGAACGACAAAGTGTGACACTTAAGAAAAAGGAAATTGATGCACATGAGTTGATTAATGGAGTGGTGAATACCTTCCGTTTGAAAGTAGAAAAAAACAATGGTACGCTGGAGGCGGAATTGAATGCGCAGGATCCGGTGATTTTTGTGGATGAAATGCATTTTACCAATGTGGTATTTAACTTGCTGGATAATGCAGTGAAATATAAGAGTCCGGATCGTGACATTGCCTTGAAAATCCGTACATGGAATGAAAGCGGAAAATTGTGCATTTCTATTGAGGATAACGGTATCGGAATAAAGAAAGAAAACTTGAAAAAGATATTCGATAAGTTCTATCGGGTTCATACTGGAAACTTGCATGATGTGAAAGGTTTTGGACTTGGGTTGGCTTATGTAAAGAAAATAATCGCAGACCATAAAGGCTCTATCCGGGCGGAAAGCGAATTGAATGTAGGAACAAAATTTATAATTACTATACCATTATTTAAAGAAGAATAAGATATGGATGACAAATTGCGTATTTTGCTGTGCGAAGATGATGAGAATCTTGGCATGCTTTTGAGAGAATATTTACAGGCAAAAGGTTACAATGCAGATCTTTTCCCAGATGGAGAAGTTGGATTCAAGGCTTTTCTGAAGAGTAAATATGATTTGGTGGTAACAGACGTAATGATGCCAAGAAAAGATGGTTTTACTTTGGCACAGGAAATCCGTCAGGCAAATGCGGAAGTTCCTATTATTTTCTTGACAGCTAAAACACTGAAAGAAGATATTCTGGAAGGATTCAAGATTGGTGCAGACGATTATATTACAAAGCCTTTCAGTATGGAAGAGCTGACATTCCGTATTGAAGCTATTTTGCGTCGTGTACGTGGAAAACGTAACCGTGAAAGTACAGTGTACAAGATAGGTCGTTTTACTTTTGATACTCAGAAACAGATTCTGTCAATTGGTGACAAGCAAACTAAGTTGACTACGAAAGAATCTGAATTGCTGGGCTTGCTTTGTGCACATGCAAATGAAATTCTTCAGAGAGACTTTGCATTGAAAACTATCTGGATTGACGACAATTATTTCAATGCAAGAAGTATGGATGTGTATATCACAAAATTGCGTAAGCACCTGAAAGAAGACGATTCAATTGAGATTATCAATATTCACGGAAAGGGATATAAATTGATTACTCCGGAAGGTGAATAAAGACTTTTCGGAAGTGAGCAATAAAAAAGCCTGAATGTTTAATTCAGGCTTTTTTATTGCTGTTGATTGAAAAATCAATCTGTAATTCTTTTGTTCAGGACGATATATGAAATCAGTCCGGCAACAACGACTAATAAAGAAACTCCCAATACTGTGTTGTCGTTGACATTGCCTGTTGCATAGCTTGCAATGAGAATCACAGCACCGATGATAACCAATATCACTCCTAAATTCTGTAATAAGCTTTTCATGTGTGTCTTCTTTTTTATGGTTTATTTATTCATGGTTACAAATTAAAGCATAATTCTTTTATCCAAAAAATTATTTCGTGAAAAAAAACGGAAATTTGAGCATATATATAAGTCGTTTTATAAAAGCTTGACAAATGAAATGATTTTTATGCTTCTTGCTGAGGGTGACGAGTCTGAATCATTCCGCTTTTTTAGTCTTTTGTGTTGGTAAATATTTTCCGGAGCACTTCCTGGCTGATTCTTAATTCTTCTAATGTAAGTCCGTGTAAGGCTTCTTTTAATGTCTTGTTGGCGATGAAACGCGCTTTTTCTTCTAGTTTCTTCCCATTCTCTGTCAGGTGAATTTTGTTGGTTCGACGATCTTTTTTGTCTGGTACGCGTATAACCAGATGTTGTCTTTCCATGTTGTCAATCAGTCGGGTCATGCTGGGCTTATCTTTAAAAGTGGCGTTGCACAACTCCTGTTGGGTAACTCCATCCTTTTCCCAAAGGTAGAGTAGCACGGTCCATTGCTCCGGTGTAATTTCCATGTCATTTAATCGGAAATTCCGGCTCAGCTTTCTGTTAATGGCAGCCGATACTTTTCCATTTAGAATGGCAAATATCAGTTGAATGTCAAAATTGAATTGTTCTATCATGTAATTATTGTTTAAACAACTTTGCAAATATACGACATTTCACCTATATATAAAGTAGAGAAAAGAGAGTTTGGAAGATAAATATCTCTTTTTTAAGAATCTTTATTGCATAAATATATGGGAAGTCTTGGTTTCTTAATTGAAAAGTCGTACCTTTGCCGCGCAAATAAAAAATCATTATTAATTAATTTAATTAACGAATAGTATGAATCAATACGAAACCGTTTTCATTTTAACTCCCGTTTTGTCTGATGTTCAGATGAAGGAAGCGGTAGAGAAGTTCAAAGCTATCCTTACTCAGGAAGGTGCGGAGATCATCAATGAAGAAAACTGGGGATTGAAAAAATTGGCTTACCCAATTCAGAAAAAATCTACAGGATTCTATCAACTGATTGAATTCAAAGCAGAACCGTCTGTAATCGAGAAGCTGGAAGTTAACTACCGTCGTGACGAACGTGTAATCCGTTTCTTGACTTTCAAGATGGATAAGTACGCTGCAGAATACGCTGCTAAGAGAAGAAATGTAAAATCAACTAAAAAGGAGGAAAACTAATCATGGCACAGCAACAATCAGAAATCAGATATTTAACTCCGCCTTCAGTAGACGTTAAGAAGAAAAAATACTGTCGTTTCAAAAAGAGCGGTATTAAGTACATCGACTACAAAGATCCTGAATTCTTGAAGAAATTCTTGAACGAACAGGGTAAAATCCTTCCGCGCCGTATTACAGGTACTTCATTGAAGTTCCAGCGTCGTATTGCGCAGGCTGTTAAGAGAGCTCGTCACTTGGCTTTGCTGCCTTTCGTAACTGATATGATGAAATAATAAAGGAGGAATAAGAATATGGAACTGATTTTGAAAGAAGACGTAGTTAACTTGGGCTACAAGAATGATATTGTAACCGTTAAGTCTGGTTATGGTCGTAACTATCTTATTCCGACAGGTAAAGCTGTGATTGCTTCTCCGGCTGCAAAGAAAATGTTGGCTGAAGAACTGAAACAGCGTGCTCACAAATTGGAGAAGATTAAGAAAGATGCTGAAGCTGTTGCAGAAACATTGAAGGGCGTTTCTTTGACTATCGCTACAAAAGTAAGTGCAACAGGTGTTATCTATGGTTCAGTAGGTAATATTCAGATTGCTGATGAACTGGCTAAGTTGGGTCACAACATCGATCGTAAGATTATCGTTGTTAAAGACAACGTAAAAGAAGTTGGACACTACAAAGCTGTGGTTAAACTTCACAAGGAAGTTTCTGTAGAAATTCCTTTCGAAGTAGTTGCAGAAGAAGCTTAATTTGTATCTGTAAATACTTTAATAAATCCCCCGAATGGACAACGGTCTGTTCGGGGTTTTTATTTTTATTTGGAGTTGGGGAAATTGATAAGAAGTCGAGTGTGGATTTTGAGTTTTTTTCTCTCTTGGTTTGTAAGGGTCAAGGTGTGAATGTGAAGTACGGGAGTATTCTATTGTTTACAAAAATAGTGATGGAGGTAAAATAGTTTGTATGGGTGAAATTGAGTGAACAGGGGAGCTGTGTGATGAAATATAAGATGGGAGTATTAGTATGGGTTAGCGAAAGGGCATAAAAAAAGTCTGTAGGCTGAGCTTACAGACTTTCAATTCTCTCTGATGTTCGAGATTATTCAGCTACTACTGCTGAGTCAGCGCTAACTGCAGCTGAATCGCAAACTACTGCTGCTGAATCAACAACCGGAGCTGCTTCTTCAACTACTGCTACTGAATCTGAATCAGATGCAACTTCACTGTTAGCTGCTTTGTTTCCGCAAGAAGCGAAAGAAACTGCAGCAAATGCTACGAACAAAAATACTAATTTTTTCATTTTCTTTGCTTTTTAAATCTGTAATACTTATGTTGTTTTCTTAAAACGCTGCAAAGATATAGACTTTTTCAATACGTTGTTCTCTTTCTAGCCACTTTTTTTCAAAAAAATATGTTTTATAACCTATTTGCTTGAATTATAACATGTTGCAAAACATAAGATTTTTCTTCGTATTCTGAGAAATTTCTTAAAAGATGAAGAAATATGTATAGAAGCAGTGAATAGAGGTTGCAAATTCAGAAACTCGTTTCAGGAATCGTGAATAATGTGTACCTTTGCAGACTTCTAAAATTGTAAAGAGATATGATTGATACAACTATTTTTCAGGATAAAGTAGCTGTTTATTATACGTTGGGCTGTAAGCTTAATTTTGCAGAGACTTCTTCTATCGGTAAAACGTTAAAGGAAGCGGGAGTTCGAACAGCCAGAAAAGGTGAAAAAGCAGATATTTGTGTGATTAATACCTGCTCGGTGACAGAAATGGCAGACAAGAAATGTCGGCAAGCCATTCATCGTCTTTCTCGTCAGCATCCTGATGCTTTTATTGTGGTAACTGGCTGTTATGCCCAGTTGAAACCTGGACAGGTGGCTGACATAGAAGGAGTGGATTTGGTGTTAGGAGCAGAACAGAAGGGTGAGTTGATGAATTATTTGGGCAACTTGCAGAAACATACGCATGGAGAGGCTGTAGTTACCGCTACCAAAGACATTCGTACTTTTTCTCCTTCCTGTTCCCGTGGGGATCGTACCCGTTATTTTCTGAAAGTACAGGATGGATGTGATTATTTCTGCTCTTACTGTACCATTCCGTTTGCACGAGGAAGAAGCCGTAATGGAAAGATAGAAGATTTGGTGGCACAAGCTCGCCAGGCAGCTGCCGAAGGAGGAAAAGAAATTGTGCTGACCGGAGTGAATATCGGTGATTTTGGAAAGTCAACGGGTGAAACCTTCTTTGATTTAGTAAAGGCTTTAGATAAAGTGGAAGGCATTGAGCGTTACCGTATTTCTTCTATTGAGCCCAATCTTCTGACGGATGAAATCATTGAATATGTAGCTCAATCTCGTCGTTTCATGCCTCATTTCCATATTCCTTTGCAGTCCGGATGCGATGAGGTGCTGAAGTTGATGCGCCGTCGTTATGATACGGCTTTGTTTGCAGCCAAGATTGCAAAGATAAAATCTCTGATGCCCGATGCTTTTATTGGGGTAGATGTCATCGTGGGTACTCGCGGAGAGACTCCTGAATATTTTGAAAAAGCTTATGAGTTTATTAAGGGGTTGGATGTAACTCAGCTGCATGTGTTCAGTTACTCAGAACGTCCGGGAACTCAGGCTTTGAAAATTGATTATGTGGTTCCTGCTCAGGAAAAGCATGCCAGAAGCCAGCGTTTACTGGAGCTTTCAGATGAAAAGACGAAAGCTTTCTATGCCCGTCATATTGGTGCAGAAGCAGAAGTGCTGATGGAGAAATCTAAAGCAGGTACACCCATGCACGGTTTTACAAAAAACTACATTCGGGTGGAACTGGCGCACGATGAAAAACTGGATAACCATCTGGTAAAGGTGCGTTTGGGTGATTTTAATGAAGACGGAACGTCGCTTAAAGGAACTATTTTATGATAAAGACAGCTGTAGTCATCTTAAACTGGAATGGGGAAGCCATGCTTCGCCAGTTCTTGCCCTCAGTGATTGCTTGTTCGCGTTTGGAAGGAACGGAAATTTATGTAGCCGACAATGCTTCCACGGATGCTTCGTGTGAGGTGGTAGAAAAAGAATTTCCTTCTGTCCACCTGATACGTCTGGACAAAAATTATGGTTTTGCTGATGGCTACAACTATGCTTTGCAGAAAATAGACGCGGAATACGCTGTCCTGCTTAACAGTGATGTAGAGGTGACAGAAGGATGGCTTCAGCCAATGGTTGATTATTTGGATACTCATCCGGAGACTGTGGCCTGTCAGCCGAAAATCCGTGCGTATCGTCACCGGAACCTGTTTGAATATGCCGGAGCAAGTGGAGGCTTTATTGACCGTTATGGTTACCCCTTCTGTCGTGGACGCGTTTTTGAGAGTGTAGAAGAAGACAAAGGACAGTATGACGAGGTGATTCCTGTGTTCTGGGCTACGGGGGCAGCTTTGATGATTCGTCTGGACGTATATCGGAATGTGGGTGGACTGGACGGACGTTTCTTTGCACACATGGAAGAAATAGACTTGTGCTGGCGTTTACGCAGTCGAGGCTATCAGCTTGTCTGTATTCCTTCAAGTACGGTATATCATGTGGGAGGGGCTACCTTGAAAAAGGAAAATCCCCGTAAAACGTTCCTGAATTTCCGAAATAATCTGCTGATGCTGTATAAGAACCTGCCGGAAGAGGAATTGAAGCCTGTGATGCGAGTTCGTACTTTTCTAGATTATTGTGCCGCTGCAGTCTGGGTTTTGAAAGGAGATTTTGCCAATGCTAAAGCCGTGTGGAATGCCCGTCGGGAGTTCTTCCGGATTCGCAGCCAGTTTACTGCCGGTCGTCAACAAAACCTGGCCCATACAGTGTTGAAGGCCATTCCCGAACGTCGTTCTTTCAGTTTGGTGTGGCAAGCAAAAGTAAAGGGCCGAAAAACCTTTTCAGCCCTTTCACATTAAAGTTTCTTGAGTTCCTGATACAAACGTTGCACCGGAAGACCCATGACATTGAAATAGGAGCCTTCCAGTCGGGAAACTCCCACAAAACCAATCCATTCTTGTACTCCGTATGCTCCCGCTTTGTCCAGTGGCCTGAATTTCTCTACATAAAATTCAATTTCATCCTCTGTCAGTACGTCGAATGTGACTTGAGTAGTAGCCGAGAACGTACGTTGCAGGCCACGGGTCATCAGACATACTCCGGTAATTACCTGGTGTGTCTTGCCGGAAAGTTCCCGCAACATTTCTTTGGCTTCTTCCAGTGTCCAGGGCTTTCCCAATACCTTTTCGTTGATGCACACCACCGTGTCGGCTGTAATGATTAACTCGTCTTCCGCCATGGAATTACGATAAGCTTCCGCTTTTTCACGTGAGATGTACATTGGAATTTCTTCCCCTTTCAACGTATCAGGATAGCTTTCATCTATGTCTGGAAGTACCCTGACCGTATATTCTAAATTCAGTCCGCTCAGTAATTCCCTTCGTCTGGGAGAATTGGAGGCAAGTACGATTTTATAATGCTGTATGTTTTCTAATGGTTTCATCTTTTCCCTACTTCTTGGTTACCAGCCAAAGGCAGCCTGCCCGGCCATCCATTTTCCCTGTGATTTTAAAACCTGTTCAATGACGTCGCGTCCGCAGCCATATCCTCCCTGTCGGTGAGAAATGTATTTGCTGATGGCTTTGATTTCAGGTGCCGCATCTGCCGGACAACAGGGGAGTCCCACCAACTGCATTACTTCATAATCGGGTATATCGTCTCCCATGTAAAGCACTTCTTCCGATTTCAGGTTATATTTTTCTAACAGTTCCTTGTATTCACGGGTTTTTACGGCAGCACCTAAGTACACATCCTTTATACCCAGTCCTTCGTAGCGTTTCCGAACGGCTTCCGTCTTTCCCCCTGTGATAATGGCCACATGCAGTCCGCATTTCACAGCCAGCTGCAGCGCATATCCGTCTTTGATATTGACAGAACGCATGGGCTCTCCGTCGGGATGCAAAAAGATTGTTTCGGCGCTCAGTACTCCGTCTACATCGAAAAACAGCGCTTTTATTTGAGTCAAATCGTAATTTATCATATCTGAAAAATTAAATGGTCAATGATTGGTTGTTTCATATAAATGGATGTGTTCGCTCAGTAACCGATAGATTTCTGCCAGCTTAGGTTCTTCTTCCAGCATATTCAGGTGGCGGTTAATCACATTTTCATCGTAACGTCTTGCCGGACCGGTTTGTGCTTCCACCGGAGATAATTCATGTACCTTTCGGGCGGTTTCATCTATCAGTGGCAGCATAGATTCGAAAGGAAGTTGGTGTGCCTGAAGCAAATGTTGGCAGATGGCGTACATGTGGTTGCTGAAGTTGCAGGCAAAGACAGCTGCTATGTGCAGGTATTTTCGTTGTTCCGAACTGGCTTCGTACACTTTCGGACTAAGGCTTCCGGCTATTTCCTGAAGGAGGGACAAGTTCTCCGGCGAATTGGCTTCGAGGAAAAACGGCACTTCTTCAAAATTAACTTCCCGTTGTTTGCTGAAAGTTTGCATGGGGTAAGCTACTCCGTAATTTTTGAACTTTTCCTTCCATACTTCCATCGGCATACTTCCGGCAGTGTGCAGGTACAGAGCATCCGGATTACAGTGGGCAAGTTGTGAAATGATTGTTTCCAAGACGGCATCTTTCACTGATACGATGTACAAATCGGCATGTTCGTCTACCTGTTCCAGGCAGGTGGTCCACGCACATCCTAATATCTGTGCCAAAGCTTGTGCCGATTCCTGTGTCCGGCTGTAAATTTGCGACAAGTGGAATCCCTTTTGCTGCAGAGCCCGAACCAGATGAGTGGCTACATTGCCTGCTCCTATACATACAATGGAAAAATCTTTTTTATTCATCATCCGCGTGAAGATAAGAAGTAAAGTAAAACTCCGATGACCAGCAAGGTGGCGGGCAGGAGGAAAGTCGACATCTGTCCCAGCAGAGAGATAACCAGTCCGATATTCTGAATCAGCCAGATACCTAATAAAATGAGTCCTACCGATTTGTCACTTTTGAACCACAGAAAAATAATGGCTGCATACAGCAACATCGTATCTTTTTGCATCACCCACGGCAGTCCGAGGTGACCGAATCCTACCCATTTGTCTATCAGGTAGAGCAGTCCTGTCAGTACAAGAAAAACGGCTGTAGCCCGATAAGTATCTTTGTGTTTACCCGATGCTGCTGCCATTATTTCCCTCCGAATTTATTGATATGTACCTTTTCCCATTGCAGGTGTGACTCATCAAAAGGCTTGCGTTCCATCCCCTTGTGTCCCACAGCGATGACGGACAGCACTTGCAATTGTAAAGGAAGGTCCAACAGTTCATGGATATATTCGTTGGCCGGTGTGCCGTTGGCGGTAAATCTTTCTCTTACCTGTACCCAGCAGCTTCCCAGTCCCAGATCTTCTGCCTGAAGCTGAATCATGATTGACGCAATGGAAGCATCTTCAATCCACACATCGCTGGCGAGCGGGTCAGCAGTCACTACGATAGCCAGTGCAGCATCTTTTACAAATGCCGCTCCCGATTCCTTGCAGAAAGACAACTTTTCCAGTGTGTCCTTGTCGTCTACGACGATGAACTGCCAGCAATTGGAGCGTTTGGAAGACGGAGCCATCAGGGCCGCCTTCAGTAATGTGAGCACCTGATCCTGTGTCAGTTCCTCATCTGTAAACTTTCGCATGCTTCGCCGGTTTCTGATTAAATCACTGAAGTTTTCCATAAAAATTTCGTTTGTTTGGACAAATATAAGGCTTCCCCGTTAAATCCTCAATAAAAAAATGTAAATTTGCATCACATGAACATCCGTTTAGCTACATATTATCACGCTAAGGATGTACCCGCCCTTCCGGGTTCAAACATCTTTCATTCTACAGAACTGTTTCATGTGCTGGAACAGACAAGGGGAGTTCGTCCGCTTTTGCTGGTAGCCTACGAGGGGAAATCTCCTGTGGGAAAGCTGCTATGCATCACTCGCCGCTCCACCAATCTGCTACGTTTTGCTGAAAAGAGTTATGCGTACGGCACAGGTGAATACTTTCCTTCCTCCTATCCGAAAGAACATATTTTTCAGGAACTGCTTTCCTACTTTACGCAGCAGTTTGCAGAGAAATCTTTTCTTTTAGAATTTCGTAATTTGGAAGAACCTTTGTTTGGTTACCGTTATTTCCGGCAAAACGGATATTTCCCGATACGCTGGCTTCGGGTGCGCAACTCTTTACACCATGATTCGTTGGACAAATGGATGAGTACCTCCCGCAAGCGGCAAATTCATCAGGGGCTGAAGAATGGAGCCGTAATTGATGTGGCACGTACAGAAGCAGATGTACAGGCTTTTTTCAGTATGCTCAAGCATTATTATTCGCCCAAGATTCATCGTTACCTGCCCGACATCGGTTTCTTCACTACTTTGCTGACGCATTCATCCCATTGCGGACGGATTTTTATCATTCGTTATAAAAACAAGATTATCGGAGGTTCGGTTTGTCTGTTTTCCGGGGAAGATGCCTATTTGCTTTTTTCTGGGGGAATGAGAAAAACGTATCCGCTGCAGTTTCCGGGAGTGCTTGCCGTATGGGGAGCCATGCTGTATGCCCGTGAGCATGGATATGCTCATTTTGAATTTATTGAAGCCGGGTTACCTTTCAAGAAATACAGTTTCCGTGACTTTATTCTGCGTTTCGGCGGAAAGCAGATGAGCAGTCGACGCTGGTTTCATGTGCGCTGGAACTGGCTGAATCGTCTGCTGACAAAAATCTATGTATAGCCCCCTTTCCATACTTCTGTCAATGGATTAAACTCTTTTTAAACAACGGGATTTCTTTGAAAAAATCGTCAAAAAGTTTCTTTTTTCAGCACAATTTTCTTTTCTTTGTCTGTGTGTATATTAAACACGTACTTTAATTTAATACCCATAAAAAACAATTCTATTATGAAAATCTCTCACATTGAACATTTGGGCATTGCGGTCAACAGTATCGAAGAAGCCCTTCCTTATTATGAAAACGTCCTCGGATTGAAATGCTATAACGTAGAAACCGTAGAAGACCAGAAGGTAAAGACTGCGTTTTTGAAATGTGGTGACACAAAAATTGAATTATTGGAACCAACCGGTCCTGACAGCACGATTGCCAAGTTTATTGAAAACCGCGGTATGGGCGTACATCATGTGGCATTTGCAGTAGAAGACGGAGTGGCCAATGCGCTGGCACAGGCAGAAGGAGCAGGCATTCGTTTGATTGACAAGGCACCGCGTAAAGGAGCAGAAGGCCTTCACATTGCATTCCTCCACCCGAAATCAACCATGGGCGTATTGACGGAACTTTGTGAAAAATAACCACCGGGGAAAGACCCTTATTTAATTATCAAATATAAATACTAATACCATGAGTAACCAACTTGAAAAAGTAAAAGAATTAATAGAGCTTCGCGCACAGGCCCGTCTGGGTGGAGGTGCGAAAGCCATCGAAAAACAACACGATAAAGGTAAGTACACAGCCCGCGAACGTATTTCCATGCTCCTTGACGAAGGCAGCTTTGAAGAAATGGATATGTTCGTACAGCATCGTTGCACAAACTTCGGGATGGACAAGAAGCATTATTTGGGAGACGGTGTCGTAACCGGATACGGAACAATCGAAGGCCGTCTGGTTTATGTGTTTGCCCAGGATTTCACGGTATCTGCCGGTTCCTTGTCTGAAACCATGTCACTGAAAATCTGTAAGGTGATGGATATGGCCATGAAGATGGGAGCTCCCTGCATTGGATTGAATGACTCTGGTGGTGCACGTATTCAGGAAGGTATCAACGCTTTGGCAGGCTATGCAGAGATTTTCCAGCGTAACATTTTGGCTTCGGGAGTTATTCCGCAGATTTCCGGTATTTTCGGTCCGTGTGCAGGAGGTGCAGTGTATTCTCCGGCTTTGACAGACTTCACCTTGATGATGGAAGGTACTTCTTACATGTTCCTTACCGGTCCGAAGGTCGTAAAGACTGTGACGGGTGAAGACGTGTCGCAGGAAGATTTGGGAGGTGCCAGCGTGCATTCCACTCGTTCCGGTGTGACTCATTTCACAGCTTCTACTGAAGAAGAAGGTTTGGCATTGATTCGCAAATTGTTGAGCTATATCCCACAGAACAACCTGGAAGAACCGCCTTACGTAGATTGTACCGACCCGATAGACCGTCTGGAAGATTCTTTGAATGAAATTGTGCCCGACAGCCCGAACAAGGCTTATGATATGTATGAAGTTATCGGTGCTATTGTCGATAATGGTGAATTCCTTGAAATCCAGCGTGATTTTGCCAAGAATATCATTATCGGTTTTGCACGTTTCAACGGACAGTCAGTGGGTATCGTAGCCAACCAGCCGAAGTTCCTGGCCGGTGTGCTCGATTGCAATGCCTCACGTAAAGCTGCCCGTTTCGTTCGTTTCTGCGATGCGTTCAACATTCCTATCGTGTCACTTGTGGATGTGCCGGGATTCTTGCCGGGAACCGGACAGGAATACAATGCAGTCATCCTGCACGGTGCGAAGCTGCTGTATGCTTACGGCGAAGCTACGGTGCCTAAAGTGACCGTTACGCTCCGTAAGTCGTATGGAGGTTCCCACATCGTGATGAGCTGTAAGCAGTTGCGCGGTGATATGAACTACGCATGGCCTACTGCCGAGATTGCCGTGATGGGAGGTGCCGGTGCCGTAGAAGTATTGTATGCCAAGGAAGCGAAAGATGCTCCCGACCCGAAAGCCTTTATGGCTGAAAAGGAAGCTGAATACACCAAGCTGTTTGCCAACCCGTATAATGCAGCTAAATATGGTTACATTGACGATGTGATTGAGCCGCGTAACACGCGCTTCCGCATCATTCGTGCCTTGCAGCAGTTGCAGACCAAGAAGCTGACCAATCCGGCCAAGAAACACGGTAATATTCCTTTGTAACATTCACCTTTTTAATGCGTTTAGTTATGAACAAATACATAGCCGGAATATTCTTCGCATCTGCTATGGTCGGTGCGCTCAGTTCGTGCACCGCACCGGATACGGGCAGTAAAATCGTCATCAACGAAGTCTTGGTGGATAATCAAGACAACTTTCAGGACGATTATGGCATGCATAGCGGATGGGTGGAAATATTCAACACATCTTATAATAGTGTCAACCTGGCAGGATGTTACCTGAAAGTGAGCAGTGAGCCGGGCGACACCCTGTCTTATTTCATTCCCAAAGGAGATGTACTGACTGCCATCAGCCCTCGCCAGCACGCTCTCTTCTGGGCAGACGGAGCGCCGCGACGGGGCACGTTCCATACCAATTTCGTATTAAGCAAGACCCGTGACAACTGGGTAGGATTATACGATTCGGGACGGAAACTGTTGGATGAAGTGGTTGTGCCTGCCGGTGTACTGAAGACAGACCAGTCGTATGCGCGGGTAAGCGACGGGGCAGACCAATGGGAAGTAAAGGATGACAGCGAGACCAAATACGTGACTCCAAGCACAAACAACCAGACGCTGGAAGGAAACCCGAAGATGGACAAGTTCGAACAACACGACTCGGCGGGGCTGGGCATGACCATTACTGCCATGACCGTAGTATTTACTGGACTTATTCTCTTGTATCTCTGTTTCCGCATCATCGGCAAGGTTGCCGTCAAGCTGCGTAAACGCAACGCCATGAAGGCTCAGAATGTCACCGACAAGCAGGAAGCGAAGGAGCGCAGACTGGGAGAAGCTCCGGGCGAAGTCATTGCCGCCATTTCCATGGCCTTGCATGAAGCACAGGGAGCCGACCACGATGTGGAAGAAACCATCCTGACCATCAGCCGGGTGAAACGGAGCTACTCACCGTGGAGTTCCAAGATTTATACCTTGCGTGAAACGCCTCATAAGAAATAACCTCTAAAGTATAACGAAAACCATGAAAGAATACAGATATAAAATCAACGGAAATCTCTACAAGGTGACCGTGGGAGATATAGAAGACAATAACGTGCATGTAGAAGTAAACGGAACGGCCTATACCGTGGAAATGGAAAAGAAGACCGGGCCGAAAATCAAACCGGTAGTCCGTACGGCAGCTACCACACCGGCAGCTCCTCCTCCCGCCGTGAGCCGTCCGGCTGTAGCAGGAAGCAAGTCAGGCATCAAGTCGCCGCTTCCGGGCGTGATTCTGGAAATCAAGGTGAAGGAAGGAGATGCCGTGAAACGCGGACAGACATTGCTCGTACTGGAAGCCATGAAGATGGAAAACGACATCAAGGCCGACCGTGACGGTAAGGTAACTGCCATCAAGGTGAGCAAGGGAGAATCAATACTCGAAGGTACAGACCTTATAATCATTGAATAGTTATGGGAGAATTTATCAATTTCTTACAAAGCAACCTGGCGGATTTCTGGACTTATACCGGCTTCTACAATGCGACTTACCAGCATTTCATCATGATAGCCGTCGGTATATTCTTCATTTATCTTGCCGTGGCGAAGGAATTCGAGCCGATGCTGCTGATTCCTATCGGATTCGGTATGCTGGTGGGCAACATTCCTTTCAATATGGAGGCCGGCCTGCAAGTCGGTATCTACGAACAGGGTTCGGTTCTCAACATCTTATATCAAGGAGTGACATCGGGATGGTATCCGCCACTCATCTTCCTCGGCATTGGAGCCATGACCGACTTCTCGGCATTGATTTCCAATCCGAAGCTGATGCTTATCGGTGCGGCAGCCCAATTCGGTATCTTTGGTGCCTATATGATTGCACTTGAATGGGGATTCGACCCCATGCAGGCAGCTGCCATCGGCATCATCGGAGGTGCAGACGGTCCGACCGCCATCTTCCTTTCATCGAAGCTGGCACCCAACCTGATGGGAGCCATCGCCGTGTCCGCCTATTCGTATATGGCATTGGTGCCGGTTATCCAGCCGCCTATCATGCGTTTGCTGACCACCAAGAAAGAACGTCTCATCCGCATGAAAGCCCCACGCGCCGTATCTCATACCGAAAAAGTATTGTTCCCCATTATGGGTCTGTTGCTCACCTGCTTCCTGGTTCCTTCGGGTCTTCCGCTGTTGGGTATGCTGTTCTTCGGTAACCTGTTAAAAGAAAGCGGTGTGACCCGCCGTTTGGCAGAGACAGCCCGCGGTCCGCTGATTGACACCATCACCATTCTGTTGGGATTGACCGTAGGCGCTTCCACCCAGGCTTCAGAATTCATCACATGGGATTCACTGAAGATTTTCGGCCTGGGTGCCTTGTCATTCGTGATAGCAACCGCGTCGGGAGTGCTCTTCGTGAAGATATTCAATCTCGTATTGAAGAAAGAAAACAAAATCAACCCGCTTATCGGTAATGCAGGTGTATCTGCCGTGCCCGACTCTGCCCGTATCTCGCAAATTGTCGGTGCGGAATATGATCCGACCAACTACTTGCTGATGCATGCCATGGGGCCGAACGTAGCAGGTGTAATCGGTTCGGCAGTTGCTGCCGGTATCCTGTTAGGATTCCTGATTTAAAAAATTGTGTTTATAAGATAGAAGGAGGGATGCATCGGGTGATGTATCCCTCCTTTTTTATGCTTAATGGAGTAGGCGTAAAAACGCAAGTGCGTTTGCTTTTAAACGTAAGTACGTTTTACTTGAAACGCAAGTGCGTTTGACTTTAAACGTAAGTGCATTGGGGATTGAACGCAAAGGCGTTTGATTTGAAGTGCAAATACGTGCTGAAGTGTACTGAGATTTCTCTTTTTCTTCATTTGATTTTACCTTGTTTTATAAGTAAGCTTCGGTGTCTCATTGGTATAGAATGACTACTCTTTTTTAGGTATTTTTCAGGTGTTAGATGAGGTGAATCAGCAGGCTTAATTATTCCTGATTTTTATATGTGATAGTAAATCAGTGACTTATGCGATGTGCCTCTTGAACTATAAAGAAACTTTCTTCTACCTATAATTCGGTATCTTTTTGTTCATCAAATTCGTTATTTTTAGGTATTGATAGCTTTTTTTGTGCGGTTTACCTTTGCGGTATCAAAAATCGCAGAGAAATGAAAAAAAAAGTTAGTTTGTTCTTAACCGCTCTTTGCTGCACCGTAGGCGCTTATTCAGCCAGTGAAACAGATTCGGTGCAGGTTACCGGAGCATGCGGAAGTACGGCTGTACACCGGCAGCGTACGGATAATGACGGATATACCCGTTTTCGTGTGGGAGGCTATGGAGAAGCTGTGGCCAGTTTTAAGGATTATGGCATCAATCGTTATTACGGTAATCCCAATGGAAACACCCGTGACCATCGGAACACGATTTCTATTCCGCGCTTTGTGCTGGCAATGGATTATAAGTTTACTCCGAAATGGATTCTGAGCGCAGAAATCGAATTTGAAGCCGGAGGAACCGGGTCTGCCATGGAGCTGGAGAACTCGGAAAACGGGGAATATGAAACGGAAATGGAAAAAGGGGGAGAAGTGGCCTTGGAGCAGTTTCATATCACCCGTCTTATTCATCCGGCTTTCAATGTACGGGCAGGACACATGATTGTGCCGGTGGGACTGACCAATGCACATCACGAGCCGATTAATTTCTTCGGCACAGTGCGACCGGAGGGTGAAACCACCATCCTGCCATCTACCTGGCATGAAACGGGTATTGAGTTTTTCGGCACGTTGGGAAAAGGATATGCCACTTTCGACTATCAGGTGCTGGTGGTGGCCGGATTGAATGCCAACGGGTTCGACCGGAATACCTGGGTAGCCAGCGGCAAGCAGGGTTTGTTTGAGGAAGATAATTTCAACTCTCCGGGTTATGTGCTTCGTGTAGATTACCGTGGAGTGCCGGGGCTGCGTGTGGGAGGTTCTTTTTATTATTGTGCCAATACGGCAGGTAATTCCGACAAACCCAATTTCTATGAGGGGCAGAAAGCACCGCTACGGATTTATTCAGGCGACTTGCAGTACAAGAATGAATATGTGACCGCACGCGCCAATGTGGTCTATGGTAATCTGAGCAATTCCAAGTTTATCAGCAGCAAGAATGTACGTTTATCGAACAATGCTTCTTACAGCCGCGTGGTTCCGGTAGCTAAAAATGCGGTCAGTTATGCCGGAGAGGTAGGTGTGAACCTGCGTTCCATTTTCAATCACAATCCCAAAGTTCCTGTGATTTATCCGTTTGCCCGCTATGAATACTATAATCCGCAAGAAAAAGGAGAAGCAGGGCAGACCATGGACTTGCGTAACAAGGTCAGCATGTGGGTGGCCGGATTGAATTGGTTTGCTTTGCCTAATCTGGTAGTGAAGGCAGACTATACTACCCGCCAGATTGGTACAGGAAAGATGTTCGGTACCGGACCGTATACCAGTGAAAATGAGTTTTCCATTGGCTTGGCCTACATCGGCTGGTTTTTCAAGAAATGAATCATTAATTCCTAAAACTATTATGTATATGAAAAAGAATTTCTTTTATGCGGCAGCCTTGGCAATGGGGCTGACCTTTTCGATGACAGCGTGCAGTAATGAGGACACACCGACAGAACCGACCGATGCGGCCAATATTGATTATACGTCGGAAAACGCGACGAGCTGGAACAACTACATGAAGGCTGTGGTTACTTTGCTTCGTAAAGATGCTTCCGACTTGTATGGCTATTGGGCTACCAGTTATAAAGGAGGTGAAAGTTATGCCGTGACCTTTAAAAATCATGGGGCACCGTTCAACAGTGCAGGTTCCTGCGTGCAGCAAGTGATAGACGGTTGTGTGGACATTGCCAATGAGGTGGGAGAAACCAAAATCGGTGACCCTTATTCAAAGTATCAGGCAGGAAAGGTGACCGAAGCGCTCTATGCCGTAGAATCCTGGTACAGCTGGCATTCCCGTGAGGACTATTCCAATAACATCGTATCTATCTGCAATGCGTTCTGCGGCGTACGCAGTGAGGCTTTGATTAGCGGAGCCACTATTGATAATACTCAGGTGGCTCCGCAATCCTTGTACAAGGTATTGGTGAGCAACGGGCAGCAGGAACTGGCAGATAATACTTTGTCGGCTATCAAGAATGCTTACGATAAGATTTTAGCCATCCCGCAACCGTTCCGTAACCATATCAACAGCGAACAGAGTCTGGCGGCTCAGGAAGCTTGCAGTGAACTGAGTGTCTTGTTGAAAGATAAGGTAAAACCGGCTTGTGATGCATTGTCGGAAGCAGTGCTGAATCCGGTGGTAAAGAACTACGTGGATGTAGTGGTATTACCCACTTATTCAGACTTGAAAGACAGAGTGGCTACTTTGTATGATAAAGTGAATGCGCTGGCAGCCAACCCAACCAATCAGGCTTTCAAGGATGCTTGTGATGCGTGGATTAGTGCCCGTGAACCGTGGGAGAAGAGTGAGGCTTTCTTGTTTGGCCCGGTAGCCGATCAGGGACTTGACCCGAACATGGACAGCTGGCCGCTTGACCAGGCTGCCATCGTGAATATCCTGAATTCTGGAGATTACAGCCAGATGGAATGGAGTGGCGACTACTCTGAAGACAGTGAAGCCATTTCTGCCGCACAGAATGTACGTGGTTTCCATACCCTGGAATTTCTGTTGTTCAAAGACGGACAAGCACGTACGGTAGATTAAGCATGAAGATAAATTTTTGATGAATGACAGGCAGGGGAGTAAAGAAGGGGAAGCCCTCCTTTACTTCCTCTGTATGTTTCCGAAAAAGAGAAGAATAAATGAGAATAGTAAAATTTTTGTTATACGGACTTTCCCCCTTTCTTCTATGGAGCTGTGAGAAAGAAGGGACCGACCAGCAGTACGTCGAGGTGCCGGAAGGCTTTGCACTGTCAGCCGGTACGGCCACTAACTTTCTGACCTCTTCGAAAGCATACGACTTTGAGGCTTCATGGGTATCGGGCATTTATAGCAGCCGTTTCAATGACGGCGACGGGCTGTATGATGATGTGCGTACCAGCAGCAACCAGGACGGCGGCTTGGGTCCGGTGTATGCCGGCTATTCCTGCGGAAGTTGTCATCGGAATGCCGGACGTACCAAGCCTACCCTGTGGAGTGAAGGAGGTTCGGGAAATTACGGTTTTTCTTCCATGTTGGTATATATCACCCGAAAGAACGGAGCGTTCTTCCAGAACTATGGGCGTGTGCTTCATGACCAGGCTATTTATGGGGTGAAGCCGGAGGGAAAATTGTCAGTGAAGTATGATTACCAGACATTCGAATTTCCCGATGGAGAAACTTATGAGCTTTGCAAGCCAACCTATACCATTACGGAGTGGTATGCCGACAGTATCCGTCCGGAAGATTTGTTCTGTTCTGTCCGTATACCGTTACGTCATGTGGGGATGGGGCAGATGATGGCACTCGACCAGAAAGAAATCGAAGCATTGGCTGCCAAAAGTAATTACCCCGAATACGGCATTAGCGGACGGTGCAATTATATCAGTGAGCGTGGAGTAACTCGTCTGGGACTTTCGGGCAACAAGGCACAGCATGCCGATTTGACGGTGGAATTAGGATTCTCCAGTGACATGGGAGTGACCAACAGCCGTTATCCCGAGGAGATATGTGAGGGACAGATGCAGATGGACCAGGGCAGTATGATGGGACTTTCGTACGACCAGTTGGACGTATCGACCGAGGACATGGAGGATGTGGACTTGTATATGCACTGCCTGGGTGTACCGGCCCGCCGGAATGTGAATGATCCGCAGGTACAGAAAGGAGAACAGAAATTCTATGAGGCGAAATGCCATCTTTGCCATGTGACTACGCTGCACACAAAAGTAAGAGGAGCCACCCTGCTGAACGGTACGGAATTGCCGTGGCTGGGCAATCAGACCATCCATCCGTATTCAGACTTTCTGCTGCATGATATGGGGTCGGAAATTATGGGTGTGGGGTTGAACGACAATTACGTAAGTGGTCTGGCCCGGGGCAATGAATGGCGTACCACTCCATTATGGGGCATCGGCTTGCAGGAAGTGGTGAACGGACATACCTATTTTCTGCACGACGGACGCGCACGTAACCTTGTAGAGGCTATCATGTGGCATGGAGGAGAGGCGGAAGCTTCGAAAAACTTGTTTAAGCGCATGAGCAAGGAAGACCGTGATGCCTTGATTGCATTTTTAAATTCACTTTAATCATTAAGTATAGAAACTGATAACTTATGAAAAAAATACTGACTGCCTTGTGTCTGTCTGCGGTAATGCCATTGACAGCACTGGCACAACATGAAGAAGAGACGGAAAATGGTATCGTGTCGCTGGCTGGAAGAGAGGGATTTACCATCGCTTCCAAGAAAGGAGATTTTGTGTTCAAGCCTTATCTGTTAGTGCAGACAAGTGCCAACTTCAACTGGTATGACGATGAAGGGCTGGACAAGGCCTATAATCAGGACAATGTGGCTAACTCAGGCTTTGCTATTCCTTATGCCGTGTTGGGCTTTACTGGAAAAGCCTTTGGAAAAGTGTCGTTCAATTTGTCACTGAATGCGGCGGCTACGGGCGCAGCCTTGTTGCAACAGGCTTGGTTCGATGTAGAACTGAAAAAACAGTTTTCTATCCGCGTGGGTAAGTTTAAGACTCCTTTTTCGCATGCTTACCTGACTACGTTAGGAGAAACCTTGATGCCCTCCTTGCCGCTGTCGCTGACCGCTCCGGTGATTCTGCCCTATTCGTTGAATGCCGTGACTCCCAATATCGGAACGGGATTCGACTTGGGAGTGGAAGTACACGGTCTGCTGGCAGACAAGTTTGGTTATGAAGTGGGACTATTCAACGGTACAGGTATTTCGGTGAATACGGCAGGAAAGACCTTCAGTGATGACTGGCACATTCCTTCCTTGCTTTATGCCGGACGCTTTACCTACATGCCCAAAGGAGTGATGCCCTCTACACAGGGAAATCCTAACCGGCTGAATGAAGATAAGCTGATGCTGGGAGTATCCACCTCATTGAATGTGGAGAGTGAGAACGAAAGTACGAACGATTACCGTGCCGGACTGGAGTTTGCCATGCTGAAAAGAAAACTCTATCTGGGAGCGGAAATGTATTACATGCACGTGGGCTTTACCAAACGGCAGAAGATTGACCAGGGGTATCACTATCTGGGAGGATACGTACAGGGAGGCTATTTTGTGACTTCCCGCTTGCAAGCTACGGCACGTTATGATTTCTTCAACCGTAACGGTATGGATACAAACGGATTCATGAATATGCCGGCCGTGGGAGTAAACTATTTCTTTAAAGGCTGCAACCTGAAACTACAGGCTATGTATCAGTTTGTAGGGCGTTGGGGGCACGATACACAACTTGACCGCGATAATGACGACTTGGGTATAGCGACCCATAATGCCACGGTGATGCTTCAGTACACGTTCTAAAAGGAAGGAGGGTGTGATGAAAAGAAAGGTGTATGGATGGATACTCTTGGGGCTGGGAATCTTATGCTTGGTTTCCTGCGATGAAGGACGTATCTATGAAGCGGTGCCTGCCACGGCAGAAGGCGGACGTACGGTGAAGTTCACCGGAAAGGTAACGGGTATGGATACCTGGCCTTCCGGATATACGGTAGCCGTGGCCGGTTTTGATGCGAAGAGTGAATATGCACTGACTTCTGCCAATGTGATGCCTTCGCAGGCAGGAGAAGATGGTACGGTCCAGGTGGTGATGTCGGGAGTGACAGATGAAGTCACTCAAATCGAATTGTGCGTGATTAACCGCATTCGGGAACGAGTAGTGACCTTTGCCAGGGTCGATTGTTCGGAAACGGCAGAAGACACGATTCGTATGGACGTGGGTGAACAGCAAGTCGGCATGTTCCAGGCTGTGCAGCAGCAGGTGTTTGACTCCCGCTGTGCCAGTTGCCATGGAGGAAGTACTTCAGCGGCAGGACACTTGTTTCTGACAGCAGGGAAAAGCTATGGACAGCTGGTAAATGTCCCGTCTGTAGAGAATCCGGAAGTCATGAGGGTGAAACCGGCAGATGCGGAAAACAGTTTTTTGTATCAGGTACTGCATGAAAACGGTCACGTGCACCATGACCATCAGGATATTCTTTCGGCTGAGCCGGTATTATTGAACTTGATAGATGATTGGATAAATGGAGGTGCCAAACCTTGAATATTAAAATAGTATGAATATGAGCCACAAACAACTACGAAACCACAAGTCACAAGAAAATACATTAGTAGAAATTTCATGTTTTGAACCGGCTGAAGGAGTCGCTGAATACCATGTGATGATTCATGTTACCCAGCCTTCTTTGACGTATCAGGAGCAATTGGATACTTTGCTCGATACCTATTATCAGCTGTTGGAGAATGAGTTGAAGGGAGCTGTTGCCGTGTTCAAGCGTTATTTTTTAAGCGATGCTGCCAATCAGGCCGACTGGCTGGCGGTACAGGTGCCGGAAAGCTCGGTCTGTGCCTGTTCGATTGTGGAACAGCCCCCGCTGAACGGAACAAAAATAGCATTATGGGTATATCTGCAATCCGGTGTGCAATGTCGTGCGCTGGAAAGCGGATTGTTCGAAGTGTCACATGGGGCTTACCGCCATCTGTGGGGCGGTTCGGCTTGTAACCGGGCGGCCAATTCGGAATACCAGACCCGTTTGCTGCTGAATGATTATATCCTGCAACTGATTGCACAGGGAGGGCATCTGGCCGAGAACTGCATTCGTACTTGGTTTTTTGTACAGAATGTAGATGTGAATTATGCTGGAGTGGTAAAAGCCCGTAACGAAGTGTTTGTGACGCAGGGGTTGACACCACAAACACATTATATAGCCAGTACCGGTATTGGCGGGCGTCATGCCGATACACAGATACTGGTACAGATGGATACGTATGCCGTATTGGGTATCCGCCAGGAACAGATTCATTATTTATATGCACCGACTCATCTGAATCCTACGTATGAGTATGGAGTAAGTTTTGAGCGTGGTACGTATGTGGATTATGGTGACCGACGTCAGGTTTTCATATCCGGTACGGCCAGTATCAATCACAGGGGTGAAGTGGTGTATCCGGGTGATATCCGGAAACAGACCGAACGCATGTGGGAAAACGTGGAGACCTTGTTGAAGGAAGCAGAAATGTCGTTCGATGACATCGGACAGATGTTGGTTTACCTGCGCGATGCGGCAGATTATGCCGTGGTGCGGGAGATGTTCGACCAGCGTTTCCCGGAAATACCAAAAGTGATTCTATTGGCTCCTGTCTGCCGTCCGGGTTGGCTGATAGAGATGGAGTGCATGGGTACAAAAATGATGAAGCATACACAGTATCCTGATTTTTAGTTTGTATGAAAGAACGTCTGTGGAAAAACGTCTGGGTAGTTCTTTATGTGGTGCTGATGGGAGTATTGGCCATAGCTACTTTTTTAGAGCATGCATACGGAACAACTTTTGTCCAGACACATATATATCATGCTTGTTGGTTTTGTGGCTTGTGGGGTGCGCTGGCTTTCGGGCTTGTGCGGGCATGTGGCAAATGCCGGCTGTGGAAGCGCCTCCCGGTCTTGTGGTGGCATGGCTCTCTTTTAGTGATACTGGGAGGGGCCATGCTTACCTACCTGACAGGCGAAAAAGGGTATGTGCATCTGGTGCAGGGGCAAGAAGTGAAGAGTTTTACCCGGACTTCCGATCAGCAAACGAGGGTATTGCCCTTCAGTCTTTCTCTGGACAGCTTCAGGGTGGTTTATTATCCGGGAACGGAAGCACCTTCTGATTATAAGAGTTACGTGAGTTATAAAGTGAATGGAAAATGGAAAGAAGAGGTAATTTCAATGAATCACATTCTTTCTGTAGAAGGTTATCGTTTTTATCAGTCATCATACGACCCGGATTTATCCGGAAGCTGGTTGAGTGTAAACTATGACCCTTGGGGAATTGCTGTGACCTATGCCGGTTATCTGTGTCTGGCTTTCTCTTCTTTGTGGCTGTTAGGTAGCCGGAGGGAGACATTTTTCCGCTTGTTACGTCATCCGCTATGGAGAAAAACGGGACTGGTATGGCTGGGATTATGCGCTTTCCAGTTGACGGCTCAAGCTCGTCCGGTCAGTGTCCTGGCCCGTCAGGATGCGGAAAAACTGAAAATGCGGCAAGTGATATATCACGACCGTGTGGCGCCCTTCCATACACTGGCCCGTGACTTTGTAATCAAGTTGAGCGGAAAACCTTCTTATCATGGTTTGACACCGGAACAGGTGGTAGCCAGTTGGTTACTTTATCCCGAAGAATGGCAGCACGAACCGATGTTTCGGGTGAAAAGTGAACGGTTGAGGCAGGAATTGGGATTGAAATCGGAGTATGCCGCACTCGTAGATTTATTCGATGGAAAGACCTATCGGTTGGAGGGATTGTTGCAGAGACTACAGGACGAAGTGCGAAATACGCATGAGAAAGGCTGGTTGGAGAACCGTCAGGCAAAAAAGTTGGAAAAAGAAGTGTTGGAACTGGATGAGAAGGTCGGTATGGTACTGATGCTTCAGAAAGGTACTTTTATCCGTCCTTTGCCGGAGGATGGAAGTGTCACTCCGTTATCGCCGTTAAGAATACGGGCAGAGATTTTCTATCATGCGGTACCGTTCACTAAAATTTTGTTTATGGCTAATCTTTCTTTAGGTGTGCTGGCTTTGGGATGGTGGGTATATTCCTATGTGATGCAAGAAGGCGATAAGGCTAGAAACTGGAGGAGTAGGTGGCGACGGATGTGGATGGGGGCTGTATGGATGGCTTGTCTGTTTCATTGGACTTCTTATTTGCTTCGTTGGTATATTGGAGGACGGATTCCTTTGGGAAACGGACATGAAACGATGCTTTTTTTAGCGGGATTTCTGTTATTGTGCACTTGTATCTGGCAGCGACGGTTCTCGTTTTTGCTTCCAACCGGTTTATTGCTTTCCGGTTTTACCTTGCTGGTAGCTTATCTGAGTGAGATAAATCCGCAGATAACTCCGTTGATGCCGGTATTGCTGTCACCCTGGCTGAGTCTGCATGTGTCATTGATTATGGTGTCGTATGCCTTGTTTGCTTTGATGTGTTTGTGTAGTATCCTGGCATTGAGTATTCGGCGGCATACGTGGCAGCGGCAACGGCTGACTTTATTTTGTCGGGTCTTGCTTTATCCGGCAGTGTTGTGCTTGGGAATAGGAATTTTTATCGGTGCGGTATGGGCCAACGTGTCCTGGGGAAGCTATTGGGCCTGGGACCCGAAAGAAGTCTGGGCTCTGATTACTTTCATGCTTTATGGAATGGCTTTTCATGTACAAAGTCTCCCTCGTTTCAGAAATCCGTACTTTTTTCATTGGTTTTTAATCGTCTCGTTCTCTGCCATACTGATGACCTATTTCGGCGTAAACTATGTACTCGGAGGAATGCACAGTTATGCCGGATAAGTGATAGCTTTTTATCCTTTTGGGCGAATGATTTGTTTATTGATAGTTTTTCATTACCTTTGGATAGTGAATTTAAAAATGGACGAAGTATGAAATCTTTGAATTATGCATTAGTCAGTTCGCTCTGTGCATTAGTTATCGGTATATTATTGGTCACATGGCCAGATGTAGCAGTGAGTTACCTGGTAATTACTATCGGGGTGTTGTTCCTTATTCCCGGACTGGTCGGATTGTTTTCTTATCTGGCCCTGTTGAACAAGAGTAAGGCGGATGCTCCTCGTCCGGTTTTCCCTATAGTTGCGTTAGGCAGTACACTTTTCGGTGTATGGCTGATTATCATGCCTTCTTTCTTTGTCGGGGTGCTGATGTATGTGTTAGGTATTCTGTTGGTTTTAGGCGGTATCAGTCAGCTGGCTAACCTGATTGCTGCGCGTTCATTCATGCCGGTTCCATTTGGGGTGTATGTAGTGCCCGTATTGATTTTGGCAGCGGGAATTACAGTCCTGTTCAATCCGTTTGCCACGGCTGAGATACCCTTTATTGTGTTGGGAATTTCTTCCATTGTATATGCATTGATGGATATGGTCCGTTTGTTGCGTTTCCGCAAAAAGAACAAGAACATACAAGATGTGACACCTATAGAAGAAATTAAGGAATGAAGCGATTTGACAGACTTGATTTGTTACCGGAAGGCCAGGATATGGTGGCGGGTATAGACATGACGGGTGGTTTTTACCGCTTGTTCCAGACTTCGGCACCTTTTCCAGGATGTGCTTTTCTGCTCTGTCTTAGAGGCAGTTGTCGGGTGAAAATCCATTTGACATGTTATGACTTGAAAGAAGGGTCTTTGGCCATTATATTCCCGGGAGTATTTTTTCAGATTCAGGAGCAGAGTAAGGACTGCCGGTTTATTTTTGTCGGTTTTTCCAAAAAACTGATAGAAGGAGCCAAGTTGTTTTCTTATACCGTGGAGTATACTCCTTATATCTTTGAGCGACCGGTAATTGAGATGAAGAAAGACGTATATGAACTGTTCCGGGATAGTATCCGTCTCTTGATTCGCCGGCAGAAGATAAAAGAAGAAATGAGCGGAATGCAAATCAGTTTGATTTATACGCAGCTGCTTCTTTCTTTAGGCAGTGTATACAAGAAAAGAGGAGAGGAAGAAGATTCACCGAGATACAATCGAAATCAGGAAATTGTCAAGGAACTGGTTCGTATTATTGTGCAATATTATAAAACGGAACGCAATGTGTCTTTCTATGCCGAGAAACTGCATCTTTCGCCACAGCATCTGAGTACAACGGTGAAGAAAGTTACCGGAAAGACCTTGACCGACATTCTTTCTTCGTTTATCATACGCGATGCCCAGGCTAAGCTTCGTTCTACGGATATGACGGTACAGGAAATAGCCTATTCGTTGAATTTTTCGGACATTTCCTTCTTCGGGAAATACTTCAAACGTTATACGGGCATGTCGCCCAAGCAGTATCGGAATATGTAAAAACAATAAGGGCAGGTGTATTTGTTTACGCCTGCCCTTATTGTTTCTGAAGACTATCTTTTATCCAAACATTGGAGTGATATATTGTGTCAGCAAGTATCCTCCGCCTACCAGCCAGATGTAAAGCAATCCTGCCAGCAAGAACGGTTTGGCACCAGCTTGTTTGAATTTCTCCAGACTGGTATCTGTGCCCAGTGCCGTCATGGCCATTGTCAGCATGAAGGTATCGATGTACTCAATGGCACCGTTCAGTGGAATATCTTTTACGGTCTCGGCTCCTGTGAGGTATTGCAGCAAGGAGTTCAGACAGATGATGCCGATGAATCCGAATGCAAACCAGGGAATAGTGATTTTGCTCTTTTCGGCTTTACCTTCAGGATTTGCTTTTTTCCGTCCTGCTAATGCAAAGCTCATGATGACCAGTACCGGTGCCAGCATCATGACGCGAATCATCTTGGTGATGGTAGCTGTTCCGGCAATTCCTAATGAATCGGTCGGGTCCATGGCATTTCCTGCTCCTGCTACGTGAGCAACTTCATGCAAGGTACTTCCTGTATAGATGGCTACTCCCGTATCTCCCAGTGCATCCAGCATACCGGCACGGTACATAATCGGATAGAGGAACATGGAAATGGTTCCGAAAATGACTACCGTAGATACGGCAATGGCCGTTTTATGTCCTTCACATTTTACCACCGGTTCTGCACCTAGTACGGCTGCTGCTCCACAGATGGCGCTACCAGTAGCTGTCATAAGAGAAGTATCTTTGTCCATTTTCATCAGTTTGCCCAGCCAGATGCCCAGGAAAATAGTACCGGCTACGATGATGGTATCGATAACCACTGCAGGGAGTCCTACGGCGGCTACTTGTGTCAGTGTCAGACGGAATCCGTAGAGTACGATACCGGCACGCAGTACCTGCTTGGTACAGAACTTGATACCGGGAACCCATGTCTCAGGCAGTTTGTTGCGCAGGCTGTTGGCATAAAGCATTCCCAAAATGATACCCACAATCAGCGGACTGAAAGAAAGACTTTTCACGAAGGGTATTTCGGCAATGTAGAAGGCTGCAAAAGAAAATAATGCAATCAATAAAATACCATGGAGGGTATTGGCTCTGTTTCCTTTCTTGAACATATCAGTTTGTTTTTAGTGATTTTGATTTTATTTCGGGCGCAAAGATAGAAGATTTCCATGGAATGTCCTATTTACATTTTTTTATGCGTGATAACCAAAAGTAATAATGTGTATTGTCCTGACCTTTATTCGGTGGTTTTGTGCTTCTTGCTTTTTATGCTATCTTTGCATGGAATTAAAAATGGAAAAGAAATGAAATTATTGATCAAGTCATGTCTGGCGGTGGCTTTATTTGCTGGCATCTGTCTGGCTGGATGTAAGGAAAAGGACATGTCAATGAAAATGAACAATCCGCGCAATATCAGGGGAGTTATCAGCTATAAACGTTCGTTTGGAGATTTGAATGATGTGCAACTGGCTACAGCCAAGAAAATAGGTATCCGTCCTATCAGTACCCGTGAAGAGGCGGAAGAAATGAAGGACCGGTTGATTGAAATTGCCGCTTGTGAACGGTATGGTCTGGACTCTTTGACGCATTCCATTCCCTACCTGATACCTCAGGCCAGTGCGTTGCTGGATACCATCGGAGTTAATTTCTTGGATTCACTGGAAAATAAAGGATTGAACCCTAACAAAATTATCGTAACTTCAGTGACTCGTACAAAAGATGATGTGAAGCGTCTGCGGAGAACCAACGGAAATGCTTCGATGAACTCCTGCCATTTTTATGGAACGACATTTGATGTGAGCTGGAAGCGTTTTGAGAAGGTAGAAGACCCTGATGGTCGTCCTATGCAGGATGTAAGTTCGGATACATTGAAGCTGGTTCTGTCGGAAGTATTGCGTGACCTTCGTAAGGCAGACCGCTGTTATGTGAAATACGAGTTGAAACAAGGTTGCTTCCATATTACTGCCCGATAATTCAAGAAGTTATGTTCAGATATTTCATTTATTTGGCCTACGACGGTACTAACTATCATGGCTGGCAAATACAGCCTAACGGAAGCAGTGTGCAGGAAACGCTGATGAAAGCGCTGCATACTTTCTTGCGGGATGAGGCCATTGAAGTGGTGGGGGCCGGACGTACGGATGCCGGAGTACATGCCCGCCTGATGGTGGCACATTTTGATGTGGAATGGATGCTGGATGAAGATACGGTGACGGATAAACTGAACCGTTTGCTGCCGCCGGATATATCAGTGTACCGTGTGCGGAGAGTGAATCAGGATGCGCATGCCCGCTTTGATGCGACTTATCGTACGTACAAATACTACGTCACTACACAGAAGAATCCGTTTAATCGGGCATATTGCTGGCGATTGTTCCAGCCTCTGGATTTTGCAAAGATGAATGAGGCCGCACAGACCTTGTTCGATTACACGGATTTTACGAGCTTCAGCAAATTGCATACGGATGTGAAGACCAATAACTGCAAGATTATGCATGCCCACTGGGACCAGGTGAGCGAAACGGAATGGGTATTTACCATTCAGGCAGACCGTTTCCTGCGGAATATGGTTCGGGCCATTGTCGGTACGCTGGTAGAAGTAGGCCGCGGCAAACTTTCGGTGGAAGGTTTTCGGAAGGTGATAGAAGAGAAGAACCGCTGCAGTGCAGGTACATCCGTACCGGGACATGCACTCTTCCTGGTCGATATAGGCTATCCGGATGAATTGTTTCCGCTGGGTTAGTCTTTTTCGGTAAGATATTTCCAGAAACGGACCGGCATATCCTTTTTGTGCTTTACGGGATTCAGTCGGGATTGAATACATACACTGTGAAAATAGCTTTTCCAGCCTTCCTGGAAAAGCTTTTCGTTTTTATCCAGCAGCTCATCTTCCAGCTTTCCGTGTCGCAGGAAGGCAGCACGAGAGTCTTGAAATGTGATTTCGCTGACTTCTTTCAGGTCGTAATAGTAGCCGTAGTGACGGCGGGCATCGTAGATTATCCAAGGCTGGTCGGCAAACCGGTCACGAAAATGATGGATGGTCAATGGATAGACGTTGTAAAGAGGTTCCATGATACCGAAATATACCTGATCGGCCGTTTTTTGAAAGCGCATGAACTGAAGTACCCTCATTCGCTCGTCCGCTACTTTTTTGCTTAGCTGATACACTCCTAACACATCCGGGTCTGCGAAATTTTGTTCGATAGAGGCTGGTGCATCGGTTACTTTCCGCATGTAGCGAAAAAGGAGCATGGCTGCTTCCGGTGTTTCCGAGAGCCAGCAATAGGTAAGGGAGGCAAGTGCCCTTCGGGAAAGTTTACGTGATAACAGTTTCCAAACCCGTTCTGTCTTTTCCGCATCTGTTACCACCTGATGTACCTCCTCATGAAAAAGCGGAAGCGGTTCCTTCTCTGCAAGCAGCAGGTCGGGAAAAGTCCGGCGATAATAGGCATCGAACAGGGCGGTAAGCAGACCTTCAAAAGTGGAATCGTATTGAAAAACTGTCATGGTTTATGAGAATTTCGTATCTTTGTGTATAGAGGATTTCAGGGAGCAAAAGTAGTAAAAACGATAAACTGAAACAAAAGGAACAGTTTTTTGTTATATAATAAAAACAGATTGAATGATGAATTACAAATCTATGCTCTTGGGACTGATGGCCACAGTGGCCGTCTTCCAGTCACAGCCTGCTCAGGCTTGCACAGGTATCACCTTGACAGCAAAAGACAGCACACGCATTCTTGCCCGTACCATTGAATGGGGTGGAAGTGACTTGAACAGTTGCTATGTGGTAGTGCCACGTGGCTATACGCTTCAGTCGTATGTGCCCGGCGGACAGGATGGCATGAAATTTACGGCAAAATATGGATATGTAGGCCTTGCGGTAGAACAAAAGGAGTTTGTGGCAGAAGGTTTGAACGAAGAAGGTCTCTCTGCCGGTCTGTTCTATTTCCCGAATTACGGACAGTATGAAGCGTATAAAGCAGAATATAAATCGTCTTCCATTGCCGATTTACAGTTGGTTTCCTGGGTATTAGGCAACTGTAAGACGGTGGATGAAGTGATGGAAAGCCTGAAGCAGGTACATGTAGTGGCCATTGACCCGCGTGCATCGACTGTGCACTGGCGTTTTGCTGATGTATCAGGACGTCAGGTCGTATTGGAAATAGTAGACGGTGAATTGCATTTCTTTGAAAACAACTTGGGAGTACTGACTAACTCTCCGGGATTTGAATGGCAACTGACCAACCTGAATAATTACGTCAATCTGTATCCGGGTAGTGCCCAACCTCAGTCGTTAGGGAATGTGGCTCTTCGTTCTTTCGGAGCTGGAAGCGGATTCTTGGGTATTCCCGGTGATGTGACTCCTCCTTCCCGTTTTGTACGGGCTGCCTTTTATCAGGCTACAGCTCCTGTGCAGGACAATGCCCGTCAGACCGTACTTCAAGGATTTCAGATTTTGAACAACTTTGATATTCCATTGGGAATTGAGTTCGCGGAAGGAAAAGTGCCTGTCAATATCCCAAGTGCTACACAGTGGACTTCGGCCACGGATATGCGGCATCGGATGATTTATTATCGTACCATGTATAATTCTGCTATACGTAGCATTGATTTGAACAAGATTGATTTTCAGCGTGTCAAGTACAGAGCGGTACCATTGGATACCATAAAGGAACAGCCTGTAATGGAAGTGTCTATCCGCTGAAAATGCTGGATGCATAAAAGTAAGGAAGCTGCCTTCACTCGTTTGTGGGGGCAGCTTCTTCTGTATCTCCAAAGTCAAAACTCAGCTGACGCTCGTCTATTTTCCTGCGGGGAGTAGGGAGCAGAAGTTTCCGTACTCCGTAGGCACCTAGCTCATGAATGGTCTTGTCGGGCAGCTCATTGCAGGTGATGAAGTATTTGGCCTTCTTCATGACGGCTCCCATCTTCTTCAGTTCGTAGAATCCGATACGGGAGAAACGGCGGGAAGCCACAATCAGGCGGGCCGATTTTACTCCGATGCCCGGCACACGCAGGATGGCTTCATAATCGGCGGTCTGTATATTGACGGGGAAGAACTCCGGATGGCGAAGGGCCCAGGCCAGTTTCGGATCAATCTCCAAGTCCAGATTAGGACTCTGGTCGTCCACTATCTCATCTACCTTGAACTGATAGAAACGCAGTAGCCAGTCGGCTTGGTAAAGACGGTTTTCGCGTACCAGAGGCGGTTGCTTCAAGGTAGGAAGTCGCTTGTCATACGTATTTACCGAAATATAGCCTGAATAATACACTCGTTTCATGGTAGGTTCTTCATACAGCGAAGAAGATACCTGCAAGATGTCCTTGTCAGTTTCGGGGGTGGCTCCTACAATCATCTGGGTACTTTGTCCGCCAGGAGCAAAGCGGGGAGTGTGCCGATAATGTTTGCGCTCTTCCTGATAGGTCTGTATGCCTTGCTGGATGTATTTCATCGGAAGATACACACTTTGGTGGTCTTTCTCCGGTGCCAGCAGTTTTAGATTCTTTTCTGTCGGGATTTCCAGATTGACACTGAGACGGTCGGCATATAGTCCGGCTTCCCGTACCAGTTCTTCACTGGCCCCCGGGATACTTTTCAGATGGATGTAACCGTTGAAGCGGTGCACTAACCGCAGGTCTTTGGCCACTCGGACCAGGCGTTCCATGGTGTAGTCGGGATTGCGTACTACTCCCGAACTGAGAAACAGTCCTTCTATATAATTCCTCCGGTAGAACTCCATGGTCAGTTCCACCAGTTCCGTGACGGAAAGAGTGGCCCGTGGAATGTCGTTGCTCACCCGGTTGATACAGTAGGCACAATCGTAGATGCAGTAGTTGGTCAGCATAATCTTGAGCAGGGAAATGCAGCGTCCGTCTTCCGAAAAGCTGTGACAGATGCCCCATCCTCCTACTGTATTGCCGACTCCTCCCCGTGTGTTTTTGCGGGAAGTACCGCTGGAAGCGCACGACACGTCGTATTTGGCGGATTCGGTCAGTATTTTTAGTTTTTGTATTACCTGTTCGTTCATTTCATTCAAAGTTAGAGAGAGTTTTTGAATTGTGCAATGAGTTTGGGATTTTTGTCGTACCTTTGCGGCGGTTTACAAAAATCAAGAAAACATGTGGTTATTACTGGCTTTTTGCTCAGCGGCGTTGCTGGGCTTTTATGATGTCTTCAAGAAAAAATCATTGGCAAACAATGCGGTTCTTCCGGTACTGGGACTGAATACGCTTTTTTCGAGTCTGATTTTTTTACCGTTTATTTTAGTTTCGTACTTTCATCCGGCGGCGTTGCAGGATACGCTTTTCTACGTGCCTTCAGCAGGTTGGGAGGTGCATAAGTTCATTATCCTGAAATCGTTTATCGTGCTTTCTTCGTGGACGTTCGGTTATTTTGGTATGAAACACCTGCCCTTGACCATTGTCGGCCCCATCAATGCTACCCGTCCGGTCATGACGCTGGTAGGTGCCTTGCTGATATTTGGTGAACGCCTGAATGTGTACCAGTGGATTGGTGTGCTGATGGCCATCATTTCATTTTTCATGCTGAGCCGTTCGGGAAAGAAAGAAGGAATCGATTTCAAGCACGACAAATGGATTTGGTTTGTGGTGCTGGCGGCTGTGTTAGGTGCTGTCAGTGGTTTGTACGATAAATACCTGATGGGACGCTTCAACAATATGGTGGTACAGGCGTGGTACAATGTGTACCAGCTTTTCCTGATGGGAGGAGTGCTGATGTTCCTGTGGTGGCCCAAGCGGAAAAGCAGTACACCGTTTCACTGGGACTGGTGCATTATCCTGATTTCCGTATTCTTGTCGGCGGCTGATTTCGTGTATTTCTATGCGCTTGGTATGGACGGGGCCATGATTTCCATCGTGTCTATGGTGCGACGGGGAAGCGTAGTGGTTTCCTTCCTGTTTGGTGCCATGATATTCCGCGAGAAGAACCTGAAGAGCAAGGTGGTTGATCTGATTTTAGTGCTGATTGGTATGTTCTTCCTCTACTTAGGAAATGTATTAGGATAATTACAAGGTTTTTTCTTGAACAGACTGGTCAGGTGTCAGTACTTCCTTGGCAGTACTCCAGTACTTTCTAATCAGTACTTTGGTACTTTCACGGCAGTACTTCAGTACTTCCTAAGAAGTACTGGGAAAAGAAGGTTGTACGGATACTTTTGCCTGAAGAAGGCTGGTGTAGAATCTTGATAAGATAAAAAATGCCGGAGCGTACTTTTTTACGTTCCGGCATTTTTTATATCCTGTCTTGGACAAGGCCTTTTTTAGTTTCGCATGTATTTCTTCATACCCTCAGTAGAGTAAGTCTGCAATTTCCCGTCTTTGTCCGAGTAGATGAAATAGGCATCCAGCTCAGGATGGGCACTACAGATGGCTTTGGCTGAATCCAGTCCCAGTACCATGAAGGCAGTGGCGTAGGCATCGGCTGTGGCACAGTCCTTGGCGATGACGGTAGATGAAAGAATATTGTGCTGTACCGGGTATCCCGTGCGAGGGTCGATGGTATGTGCATACTTCTTTCCGTCTTTGTAATAGAAGTTGCGGTAGTTGCCCGAAGTAGCCATACCGGCATTGGTGATTTCTAACACGGTCTGCAGTTCCTGATTGACTGATAAAGAATCATCAATAGGTTTGTTCACGCCGATACGCCAGGTTTCCATTTTGCTGTTCTGTCCTTTCAGTACCAGTTCTCCACCGATGTCAATCATGTAGTTCTTGATACCTTTGCGGTCGAACAACCGTGCCACACAGTCTACACCAAACCCTTTGGCGATAGAGCTGAAGTCGAGCATCATGCGCGGGTCGGCTTTAACCACTTCTCCTTCTGCATTAAGCTGTACTTTGTCAATGCCTACAAACTGGCGCAGGCTGTCGATGGTCAGCGAATCAGGAAACTGAGAGTGCTTGAAGCCGAATCCCCAGGCATTGACTAACGGAGCTACGGTTACATCGTAAGCCTTTCCGGTTTCGTTGGAGATTTCTTTGGCCATATTGAATACATACACAAACAGGCTGTCGGCATGCATGTCTGTATTGTGGTTGATGCGGGTAATGACCGACTGCTTGTTGAACGGCGACAAAGAGTTGTCTACTTTTTGCAGTTCCTTCTCAATCTCTTCTTTCAGGTTTTCGGATGACTGGTAAGTAATTTTATAGATCGTACCGAATACCAGTCCCTGGTCGGTCTGGTAAGGAGATTGTTTTCTCAGAATCAGTACCGTTCCTACGATGAGCAATACAAGAAACGGCAACTGCCATTTTAAGTTGTTTTTGTTCATGATTTTATTGCAAGAATAAATGTTCTACTAATATTTTGATACCGATGCCAATCAGCACCAGTCCGCCGAAGATTTCCACCCGCAGGTGAAAACGCTTGCCGAAGAATACGCCGATGAGGCTTCCTGCCAGCGAGAGTACGAAAGAGGCAATTCCAATACTGGTCAGAGGCATCCAAAGACTTTCCAGTTGTTTGAATCCGGCAAAGGCAAACGAGATACCGATGGCCAATGCATCAATACTGGTGGCTACAGCCAATGCCAGTGTCACTTTCAGGCTGGTAGGGTTGAAGGAAGCAGTCTCTTCTTCTTTAAACTGTGCACGTATCATGCGGATACCTAAAAATGCCAATAGGGCAAAGGCAATCCAATGGTCGTAGGCTTCAATCAGATGCTGGAAACGGCTGGCACCTAACCATCCCAAGAAGGGCATCAGTGCCTGAAAGAGTCCGAAGAAAAAAGCCATTCGTAAAAATGTACCCCATTGAATGCGGTGCAGAATAATTCCGCTGGTTACGGATACGGTGAAACAGTCGATAGCCAGACTGACGGACAATAAGATGGTTTCAATTAAATTCATGTGAATCAGAAGGGTAAGTTGTAAATGAGATTATACGTCAAGTTAAAGCTGCTCCCGGCATTTTTCCCGAATCCGGGCACATACCATGGAATGGAATTGTCATGACCTTCCACGTTCATTCTCATTTTATATCGTACGCTCCAGCCCATGCAGAAACCTTTGTATATTTTCACTTTAAGTCCGAGTACTCCTTCCAGCCAGCTGGCATTGCTCTTCATACCGGAATAAGCAAACGGATAGGAGACTTCTCCACCATAGTTGGGGTCGGTCATGCTGGGGCCGTCTACATCATAGCTGAATGAACTCATACCGTAGCGAAGTCCTACATACAAATAGCCCGGAAGGTGTGTCTTTTTGTAAAATACATTATAGTCCATTCCGATACGGAAATAAGGAGCGGAAGTCTTGTAGTGCAGGTTGTTTCCGTCATTTATGGCATCTGCCTTTCCGTATCCCACTTCAATGACGGGAAGAAAGCGATTTTTCAAGTTGGCTTGTACGGCAATTTCACTGTTCAGGATGTCGCTGCCTAACAGATAACTTCCCAGTCCGGCAATTTCCACTCCTATGCTCGTGCCCTGATAGAACGGGACAGGCTCTGTCGACTCAGCTTTCTTCTTGTCTTCCTTTTTAATCTCTGCGGGAGTTGCTTTATGCACGCCCGGTTTCTGTGCCTGCAAGGGAGAAAGCAAAAGACAGCTACTCGTTAGTATCAGAAATAGTGAAATATATCTTGAAATTCTCTTTCTCATAATTATCTATGTTCGGATTGGTAATGACAAGCGAATCGAGCATACGGGTAGTAGTTTCCGCACCGGTGACTTCATAAAACATCATGGTACCGCAATCCAGATTGATAAAGTAAGGAATATTGCGGTGGGTGATTGTAAGGACGTCTCGCTGGCGGTTGGCATACTGAAGGATAAACCGGGTTTGTTCTCCGTAGCTGAGCGGCAGGCTGAGCGTACTTGTGTTGGTTGATTTATTGATCAGCGTGTCGTAAATTGTCGTATCAGCGGTTTCCAACTGCCCGATGACCGTCAGTGTATCGGTGTACTGTACAGACCGTCCATATTGGTCTACAAATGCAAACTGGGTATACGCCAGCGCATTGGGCGGACAGTTTTCCACTTCACAAGCTGGAAAAAAGGAAACGACTGCCACTAAGAGGATACCTAATACAATCGGTAGTTTCTTCATTATTCAATTTCTTTCTCGATTTGATAGTTGTTTCTTTCAGGAGAATTGCGTGCAATCAGTTCTCCGATAAATCCGGCCAGGAAAAGTTGGGTTCCCAATATCATAGTGGTCAGTGCCAGGTAGAAATAGGGACTTTCAGTTACCAGGCGATAAGGATTGCCGCAATACATGTCATAGAGCTTGGTAGCACCTACCACAATGACAGCGATAAATCCCAGGATGAACATGATGGAGCCTAAAAAGCCGAAGATGTGCATCGGTTTCACACCGAAGGTAGACAAAAACCACAAGGTAAGCAAATCCAGGTAGCCGTTGACGAAACGGTTCAGTCCGAACTTGGTCTTTCCATATTTGCGCGCCTGATGATGTACAATCTTTTCTCCGATACGGTTGAAGCCGGCATTTTTAGCCAAGTAGGGAATATAGCGGTGCATTTCGCCATATACTTCAATGTTTTTCACTACGTCCCGACGATAGGCTTTCAGTCCGCAGTTGAAGTCGTGCAGATTATGTATTCCCGAAACCGCACGTGCAGTAGCATTGAATAGTTTGGTCGGGATTGTTTTCGACAGCGGGTCATAGCGTTTCTGCTTCCATCCGGAAACCAAGTCATAACCGTCTTCTGTAATCATGCGGTAAAGTTCCGGAATCTCATCCGGACTGTCCTGTAAGTCAGCATCCATGGTGATGATTACATCTCCCTCTGCTTTCTTGAATCCGCAGAATAAGGCAGGTGATTTTCCATAATTACGGCGGAACTTGATGCCTTTCACTTCTTTTGACTTCCGGCTAAGTTCTTCGATGACTTGCCAGGAGTGGTCTGTACTACCATCATTTACAAAGATAACTTCGTAAGTAAAATGATGCTCATGCATTACGCGTTCAATCCAAGCATACAGTTCGGGTAAGGACTCCTCTTCATTATATAGAGGTACGACTACAGATATATCCATATTTATATTGCTAAAGCGATTAGTTTTTCTTTTTCATGACTACCAGACCGGTAGGAATAGCTAACAGGATTCCATAAAAGAAATTCTGCGAAAGCAGCTGAAAGGTCAGTTGCAAAGAACTGAGGGAAGAAATCACATTCAGACTACCGATAAGTTGTTCTACGGAAATCTTCATGTCGCCGGTTACGGAATCCTTTATAGTTTCCAGTTGGTCCAGATACGTATTCAACAAATAACCCTGATCAATGAAGCGGAAATACACGTAGTGTGCCAGCGCTGTCAGGATAGAAGCAAAAAGATACATCAGAAAGCAGAAACTGAAAGTCTGAGTGAAAGAAAAATTGCCTTCATGATACTGGTTGCGGTAGCGGCGTGCATAAATGTAGCCTAACACCGGTACAAAGAGGGTCATCAGGATAAACAGGAGCTGAAGCAACGGGATGGAAAAGCCTATGGGGAGGAAGATGAATTTGAAAATCCAGAACAATCCCATGTAAGTTCCAAACCGCATGGCGTATTCCTGCAAGGTTATCGGTCTTTCTGTTGTCATGATAGTTACGTTTGATAATGGTTACAAAAGTAGTCTTTTTCAGTGAGCTGTGGTATATAAAAAGACTGAAAAATCATATTCTTTACCATTTTGGTATATTTTTTTTCATGAAGGTATTGCGTATTCAAAAAAAATGCCTACCTTTGCACCCGCAATCGAGAAACATCGATAAGATGTCTGTCGAGAACATGTTGAAATACGGGTAAGTCCCATACGGCCAGCTCCCTTCGAATCCTCCAGGGCTTGATCGCAGCAAAGGTAGTTGGTTGTAGCGGCGCGATATAGCAAGCTTACCCACCCGCCTCTTTAGCTCAGTTGGCCAGAGCACGTGATTTGTAATCTCGGGGTCGTTGGTTCGAATCCGACAAGAGGCTCAAAAAAAAGACATGATTATCGCCTCTTTAGCTCAGTTGGCCAGAGCACGTGATTTGTAATCTCGGGGTCGTTGGTTCGAATCCGACAAGAGGCTCAGAAAAGTTGGACAGTGCTGTTCAACTTTTTTTGTGTCTATAAATTAGGAAAAAGAAAAGCCGCCGGTGTTGTACGGCGGCTTTTGTACATAATGTAAAGTTTAGTTAAGCCCTTTGTATGATTTACGTGCGGCTTCTTCCCTTATTGAAAGGGGGATTCTGTAAAGGAGTTATGACATATCAACAAGCGGAAGGGTGAAATTGTTCATCCATTGTATTAAAAAATATGTTTATAAAAAAGCTTGGTAATGACTTCCCGTTTTTTTTCCGTACTTTTGCACCCGAAAATCATAACAACTAAATAACATACATACAGAATGGGTGGTTTTTTCGGAACAGTCTCTAAGGCTGAATGCGTGACCGATTTATTTTACGGTACGGATTATAATTCACATTTAGGAACGAAACGCGCCGGAATGGCGACATACGCCGAAGGCGAGGGTTTCATACGTTCGATTCACAATCTGGAGAGTTCTTATTTTCGCACGAAGTTCGAGAGTGAACTTCCTAAATTCAAGGGAAAGGCAGGAATCGGTGTCATCAGTGATACGGATCCTCAGCCGATGATGATTAATTCTCATCTGGGGCGTTTTGCCATTGTGACGGTAGCGAAGATTAACAACATGGACGAACTCGTGCGGGAGTTGCTGGACAGCAATATGCACTTCTCGGAAATGAGCATGGGAAAAACCAACCCTACGGAGCTGGTAGCATTGCTTATTGTACAAGGTAAGGATTTTGTGGATGGTATTGAAAATGTATTCAACAAAATCAAGGGTTCCTGCTCTATGCTGATTTTGACTGAAGACGGTATCATCGTGGCTCGTGACAAGTGGGGACGTACGCCTATTATCATCGGAAAGAAGGATGGCGCATACGCTGCCACCAGCGAATCAAGCAGTTTGCCGAACCTGGATTTTGAAATCGACAGATATGTAGGACCGGGTGAGGTCTTACGTATGCGTGCTGACGGACTTGAACAGCTTCGCAAGCCGAATGAAAAGATGCAAATCTGTTCGTTCTTGTGGGTGTATTATGGTTTCCCTGTTTCTTGTTATGAAGGCAAGAACGTGGAAGAGGTTCGCTTCATGAGCGGATACAAGATGGGACAGACGGATGAGTCTGAAGTGGACTGTGCCTGCGGTATCCCTGATTCGGGTGTAGGTATGGCTTTGGGATATGCAGAAGGTAAGGGAATTCCTTATCATCGGGCTATTGCCAAGTACACTCCGACCTGGCCCAGAAGCTTTACACCGAGTAACCAGAGCATGCGTTCGCTGGTAGCTAAGATGAAGTTGATTCCTAACCGTGCCATGCTGCAGGGAAAGCGTCTGTTGTTTTGCGATGATTCTATCGTACGTGGTACTCAGCTTCGTGACAATGTGAACATTCTTTACGATTACGGAGCAAAGGAGGTACACATGCGTATTGCTTGTCCGCCGCTGATTTACGGATGTCCTTTCATTGGCTTTACTTCTTCTAAGGGTGATATGGAATTGATTACCCGTCGTATCATCAAGGAAATCGAGGGTGATGAAAATGCTAAACTCGACAAATACGCTACTACAGATTCTCCGGAATACAAGGAACTGGTAGAACGTATTCGTGCCCGTTTCGGATTGACTTCGTTGAAGTTCAATACGCTGGAAACCTTGATTGAAGCTATTGGCTTGCCGAAGTGCAAGGTTTGTACACATTGCTTCGATGGTTCCAGCTGTTTCTGATGAATATTGCTGAATATAAATACAGAAAGAGGCTGTCTCAAAATAGAAAATAGAGATAGGGTTACTTACAATCTATAAGCTACAACATAAAAATCTCCTGCTTTTAGTCCTATAATTACAATAAACAAGGGCTAAAGCAGGAGTTTTTTTTACTTCTAGGTTTTAATCTATAAGATTTTTACTTTTGCAATTCTATTTTGAGACAGCCTCTTTCTTTTAACCATTATCTCATCCTCTCCTTGTATAATCCGGCAGACAAACTAATTTGAAACCCTGTCCTCTCTTCACCCCCGGCTTTGCAATGCAAGTGACGGCCCCATTCATCTCCTTTCTGAGCAACGGAAAAACGTGCTGTTCCAATAAAAAAAGTTAAATAAGGAAAGATTCATAAACTAAAGGCAATTTTCATTTGTTATTTTTTCAAAAATCACATACCTATTTAACTCTTATCATTACCCAATTACTATTGTAAACAATAAAAGAATCTTTTAATTATTAAGTATAAAACCTCAGTATGAAAATCGTAAAATTAATTTCCTTTTTCTGCTTTTTAGCAGTCCTGTTTACTGCATGTCATAAGAACAAGGCAGGAGACGAAATCGCTTCGGTCACTCCGGAAGAACTGCGCACCCTGTTCCGTTTTGACACGCAAAAGGATGTGTACGAGAACCTGCAGTCACTCAACTCATTCGACAAAGAAAAGCCGTACCAGATAAAGGGAAAGACCATTGTCATCAGCCAGCTGACTCCTGAAGACATCGATGCCTTACAGGGCAGTTTCAATCTGACAGTGGCAGGAACAGTCAACCGCACTCCTTTTCAGGAGACACTGGCTTTCAAAGGATTCAAGAAAAAAGATCCGGAACAGGGAGGCGGAGAGGAAGACAATACCCTCACTCAGGAAGAACTCAGAAGTATTTTCATTTTCGATACCAGCGAAACGGTTACCGTGGCACTTGCCAGCCTGGAACAGTTCAAGGGAGAAAAACAGATTAACCACAAACAGGTATTCATTGATGAGATACGCGTACAAAAGCAGGATGCGAAGCTCGGTACTTTCACGCTTGTCGTAACCGGAAACGTAAACCACAAGAAGGATTTTGAGCAAACCTTGGAATTCACTGGTTTTGCTCCGGAGAAAGATGAAGAAAAACCGGCGGACAAGCCGTCTGACTACAATATGGCACAAAGAGCCAGCATACAGGTTGCCCAAGGCAAAAATATCTATGAGGCCAACTTCGATGCCTTTTACCGCGAGCACCAGACAGACAACTTTGCCGTACAGTTGAAAGGTTTTCTGACAATTCATTCTTCTGACAACGACGGAACACCGTATGCATATACCGAGGAAGATATGCAGCACACTTCGCTCACGGAACTGAGATATGAATCCGGAGCAAAGAAATTATATTTGAAAGTAAAGTATAAAAACTACACCAGTCCGGAATTGTATCTGCCTTTCGACCACAATGAATATTACAAGACTTTCATCATTGTAAATCAGGAAGAGGTAGGCAAGTATTACCAGAGTGGCGTATTGCATTATACGGAAGAAACCGGAAGCGGAGGATATCTGTTCAGCCAGTTCATTACGGCACGTAACGATTTCCAGGTGGAATACCAGTCCTCACAGGAGGCCGGAGACTATATCAACTATTCGGTAAAACTGCTGAGCCCCAGCCATCAGGAACTTGCAAGTTTTGATGTAGCAGTAAACGGATTCAGAGCATTGACCAACCTGAAAAATGAACTGATTATCACCGGAGGAAAGTATTCCGATTACATCCGTAATGCACTTAAAGGAGGAGATGTAGAAGCCCTTATCAAACAGACCTTCACCCAGCGTATTAAGGATCTTTCATTCTCTATCAACGGTACCTCACTGACTTACGGTTCAGACAGACACTCGTTGTACAATGACAATGAAAAATCACTTTACTTCAAAGATGTAATCATTGAATACCAGTCGATAGAAAAGGATGATCAGGGAGGCATTACCCTGAACATTAAGCTGTCATCTGTGAACGGAACAATTCTGGATGCAATCATCCCGATAAAACGCTTCCTGCTGAGCAGTGACCTGAACAAATAACCAATTATTCTTTGCTTGCATGCAGTATTCCTGCATGCAAGTTTTTTTATATACATATTCATCAATCACCGTATCAGCCATGCAAAAGAAAAAAGCTGTCTTCAACTGGAGCGGAGGAAAAGACTCTGCACATGCCTTGTGGAAAATCATGCAGTCGGACGAATATGAAATACTCTTCCTGCTCACTACTGTCAATCAGGAAACCACACGCTCTACCTGCACGGTATCCCGATGGAACTGCTGCAGGCACAGAGCCGGAGCATCGGTATTCCACTGAAAATAATCGGTCTCCGTCCGCGGGGAGACATGGACGACTATAACCGGGCCATGACCGAAGCCGTAGAAGAGCTGAAAGCAATGGGGATTACCCATTTTATCTTCGGGGATATTTTCCTGTACGACGTGATGCAATACCGGAAAAGGCAACTGGAGCCGATGGGGATTCAGGTGGTGGAACCTTTGTGGGGGAAAAATACGGTAGAGGTGATGGATGATTTCCTTCAGACCCGGCTGAAAACGGTCATTGTCACTACCATGCACGACGGATTGGGAAAAAAAGCTATCGGAAAAACCCTCGATGCCGAATTCATCGCTTCCCTTCCCTCCGGCTGCGACCCCAACGGAGAAAACGGAGAATACCACACCTTCTGCTACGACGGTCCGATATTTTCATATCCGGTTCCTTTCCGCCTGGGAGAGCCTTTCATGGAGAGCTATGATATCAAACTCGACACAGGAGAGGTACGTACCTACTCTTACTGGTTTGCCAACCTGAGGCCGTCTCAAAATGAAGTGAGACGGCTTTTTTGTGTCTGCAAAAAAAAATCGGGCAAGCCCAAACTTCGCTCAGTCAGGACTTGCCCGTCTCCCTAATTTTTTGTATCTTAGGGAATCAAGCAATATATCCCAAAGATAATGTTTAAAAACTATACCTCCAACGATAATCTGCTTTTACCTCCGTGTTTAGGCGATTTTATTCCCCAGAACGACCCGGTCCGGGTTGTTCACCGTATTATTGAACAGATCAGCCTGGAAGAACTTTACCGCAAGTACTCCGTCAAAGGCTGTCCGGCCTATCATCCCCGCATGATGCTGCAGATTCTGGTATATGCCTATCTGCGCAACATCTATTCCAGCCGCCGCATCGAAGAGTTTTGCCGCAATGACATCCGCTTCATGTGGCTGACCGGCAATGTGACTCCTGACCACAACACCATCAACCGTTTCCGCAGCAGCCGGCTGAAGGATGTGCTCAAGACCGTCTTCGCCACCATCGTAAAGTTCCTCGTGGCGGAAGGCTTTGTAAGTCTGGACGTGGCCTGCACCGACGGGACTAAGATGGAAGCAAACGCCAACCGTTATACGTTCGTCTGGGGCAAGTCCATCCACACCCGCATCTCCAGAATCGCGGAACAGCTTGAGGAGATATGGCGGTACGCCGAGTCCGTCACCAAGCAGGAGTTGCGCGACTCCGCTCCCGTCACTTACCAGGACATCACCCCCGAGAAGGTGGAAAGGGCGCTGGAGCAGATACATGAAGCCTTGGAGGGAACGGATGCGGACCGGAAAGTGAAGGCCAAGGTTCGGCGCGTGAAGAAGGCATGGCCCGAACAGCTGAAGAAATATGAATCCCAGGGAAAGATTCTCGACGGGCGCAACAGCTACTCCAAGACAGACCCCGACGCCACGTTCATGCGGATGAAGGAGGACCACATGAGAAACGGGCAGCTCAAGCCCGGATACAACCCGCAGGTCAGTACCAACAGACAGTTCATCCTGAACTATACCCTCCACCAGTGTGCCGGTGACACCTCCACCTATCCCCTGCACATGGAAGACTTCCATTCCCTGTACGGCAGATACCCTGACATCTCGGTCTGTGACGCCGGGTACGGAAGCGAGGAGAACTATCTGTATGCCTTCAGACATGGTATTGAAACCTTCATAAAGTACAACTATTTTCATAAGGAACAGAAAAGGAACTTCCGGAACGACCCGTTTCTGTCTGCCAACTTTTATTATAATGAAGAAACCGACGGCATGTATTGTCCGATGGGACAGAGAATGGAAAGACTCTCCGATGCAAAGAGGATAACAGACAACGGTTTTGTGCAGACCATATCAAGATACAGGGCACGTAACTGTAAGGGCTGCCCGCTAAGATGCCGGTGTCACAGAAGCCGGTCGGAAAGGATTGTACAGGTAAACCACCGTCTGAGGAAAATCAAGGAAAGGGAACGTGAAAAGCTGCTCTCTGATGAAGGTCTGAAATATCGCAGTCAGCGACCACAGGATGTGGAAGCCGTATTTGGAAACCTCAAGAACAACAAGCACTTCAAGAGGTTCCATCTTCGTGGGCTTAAGAAGGTTGAAATTGAGTTCGGCCTGCTGGCCATCGCACATAATCTTGCAAAAGCAGCCTCTTAGGAGGCTTATGGCAATAAAAAAACAGTTTGAAAGGATGAAATCTTCAAAAGTAAGTTTATAAACTCATCTTTTGAGAGAAATCCAAATGACTTCAATCTGAAATGAAACAACAGAGGCCATCTCAAGTTTATTTTGAGACAGCCTCTTTTTTATACATAAAAACTCTTTGAAATTCTCTTTGGTGAAGAGGGATAAATGTCAGTGTGCTTTTTTAGAACGCTTCGGTCATGTTGAAATAAAACAGATTCTGCTTGTTGGTGAAATCGCGTCCTAAATCCAGGCGGACATTCATGCGGGGCTGTACTTCTATGCGAAGTCCTAATCCGGCATTAGGAAGCACTCCTTCTATTTTTCCAGGCGTAGGCCCCATAAATCCGCATCCTCCCCAGGCAACAAAGCCCAGACGGTTAATCACTCTTTTAATCCAATTGCTCTGGTCAGTATTGAACATCTGACGATATTCGGCCAGTGCCACGTGCGAAGATTTGTCGCGGTATTGTCCCATGTAATATCCTCGTAAGTCGAAAGGAGTACCACTCAGTACGTACTTATTCAGCGGAAGATTGTGTCCGAAAGAGTGCTTGCTCTGTACCGTCCATGCCACTACCTTTCGTTTCCCGACGCTCTTGTATTGTCTGTAATCCAGTTCCAGATGGGAGAAATTAGAGTAACTGCCTAAGAATTTTTGGTATATCAGTCCTCTCAGGTCAAAGTAGAGCCCTTTGTAAGGGTTGGCCGGTACATCACGTGTGTCGTAAGTAAGCAGGAAACCTATTCCGGAACTGAAATCCTTGTAGCCGTCGGCGGTACCTCCTGCGCGTTTGTAGTCAGGCTGTTCCACCAGGTACTTGGCCGGATCCATGATGTGGTCATAGGTAATGTCAATTTGTGGACCTGCAAAGAAGTTGCTTTCTCCCAGACGGAAAAGGAACCACGGGTTAATCTGTATGCCGCTGTAGCGATACTGGCTGGTCGTATCGCTTCGTACATAATTCTTGTTGGTATCGTATCCCACCCCATAGAAGTTTTCCTGGGTATTCTTGAATGTAAACTGTCCGAAGATACGGAAGCGGTCGTTCTTGAAGAAAAGCTGTGGCTTGACTACCAGATTCAGTCCTCCGTTGAACATGAAAGCAACGGAAGCCGGGATAACCGAACGGCGCATGGTGGTATCTTTCGGGTTCATGCGGAACGTCATCAGGGCGCTTCCGCCTATCAGCAGACCAAAGTCTGGAGTATAACTCGGGCCTCCCAATATGTTATAGTGAAAATTGCGGGCTGCTTTTTTCTGTTTTTTGAGCTCTTTCTCCGTCTGTTGCTGGCGTAACAGGCTGGCTTGGGGAGATTCTTGTGCATTTCCTGCTATGATGAACAGGCAATAGATGCAAATGAGTAAGTATTTTTTCATGCGACAAAATTACAAAAAAGAGCCGAATCTGATTGGGCTTATTTTAAGAGTTTTTGGATTCCCTTGTCTTTTTAACTTAAAAGGCAGACTGGTGTCTGAATTTTCGCCGTAAGTAGGTAAATCATCCTTGCGTTCTGATAAAAAATGGTAAGTCTTTTGGTCATTCTCTGGGTATTTTTTACTTTTACAAAAGTAAGATATTTGTAAACAATAAAGTGATATGACAGTAATTGAACGCTTTTTAAAGTATGTGACTTTTGATACGCAGTCGGACGAATCGACCGGTGTCACTCCGAGTACGCCGAAGCAGATGGTATTTGCGCAATACCTGAAAACGGAGCTGGAGGAACTGGGATTGAAAGATATTTCCTTGGATGAAAACGGGTATTTGTTTGCCACACTTCCTTCGAATGTGGACCATGAGGTTCCGGTGGTCGGCTTTATTGCCCACATGGATACCAGTCCTGATATGAGCGGAGAGAATGTGAAACCGCGTATCGTTGAGAAATACGATGGGAAGGATATTCCTCTGTGTGCGGAAGAAAATATCATTCTGTCTCCTGCTAATTTCCCGGAACTGCTGGATCATGTAGGTGAGGATTTGATTGTGACCGACGGTCATACCTTGCTGGGAGCGGACGATAAGGCCGGAATAGCAGAAATTGTAGGTGCGGTGGCTTATCTGATTGCACATCCGGAAATCAAGCATGGTGACATCCGTATCGGTTTTAATCCGGACGAGGAAATCGGTCTGGGAGCTCACAAGTTTGATGTGAAGAAATTCGGTGCGAAATGGGCTTATACCATGGACGGAGGAGAAGTCGGTGAACTGGAATTTGAAAATTTCAATGCCGCAGCTGCAAAGATTCGGGTAAAGGGACGCAATGTACACCCGGGATATGCAAAGAACAAGATGATTAACTCTTTGTTGGTGGCCAATGAATATGCTTCTCTGTTGCCTGCCGATGAAACACCGGGTACTACAGAAGGATACGAAGGCTTCTATCATCTGATTGGCATGGAAGGTGAAGTAGAAAATACGGTGCTTTCATATATTGTTCGTGACCATGACCGTGAGAAGTTTGAAGCACGTAAGCAGGCTTTGCTGGACTATGCTGCACGGTTGAACGAGAAGTACGGAAAGGGTACGGTTACCGTAGAGCTGAAAGACCAGTACTATAACATGCGCCAACAGGTGGAACCGTTGATGCATATCATTGATATAGCTTTTGCTGCAATGCAGGAAGCTGGGGTGACTCCGAAAGTAAAAGCAATTCGTGGAGGTACGGACGGTGCGCAGCTCTCATTCAAAGGACTTCCGTGTCCGAATATCTTTGCCGGCGGACTGAATTTCCACGGACGTTATGAGTTTGTTCCTGTACAGTCTATCGAGAAAGCCATGAATGTGGTAGTGAAGATTGCGGAACTTACTGCTAAAAGATACTGCTAATTATACAACGGTTGCGGGTCTGCCTTGCTGAGGTCGGACTCGCAACTTATTATCAACCTTAATATATACCTTATGAAAACAACTCCATTTACCGAGAAACACATTGCACTCGGAGCCAAGATGCATGAGTTTGCGGGTTACAACATGCCAATTGAATATTCAGGAATTATTGATGAACATCTCACGGTCTGCCATTCGGTAGGTGTTTTCGATGTATCTCACATGGGTGAATTTTGGGTAAAAGGCCCTCATGCACTCGAATTTATTCAGGAGGTGACTTCTAATAACGCAGCTGTACTTACACCGGGCAAGGTGCAGTACACTTGTTTTCCTAATGAGACCGGAGGAATTGTAGACGACCTGTTGGTGTATGCATACGAACCGGAGAAATACATGCTGGTGGTCAATGCAGCGAATATCGAAAAGGACTGGAACTGGTGTGTGGCTCATAATCGGGTAGGGGCGGAACTGGAGAATTCTTCCGACCGTATGGCACAGCTGGCCATTCAGGGACCTAAGGCTTGCGAAACACTTCAGAAACTGACTTCCGTAGATTTGTCATCTATTCCTTATTATACATTCAAAGTCGGTGAGTTTGCCGGAGTTCCGAATGTGATTCTTTCCAATACCGGATACACCGGAGCAGGTGGCTTTGAATTATATTTCTATCTGGAAGTAGCCATGAAAATCTGGGATGCAATTTTCGAAGCAGGTCAGGAGTTTGGCATCAAGCCGATTGGTTTGGGAGCTCGCGATACATTACGTCTGGAAATGGGCTTCTGTCTGTACGGAAATGACATCACGGATGAAACCTCTCCGTTGGAAGCCGGATTGGGTTGGATTACCAAGTTTGTGGAGGGTAAGAACTTTACTAATCGTGCAGCATTGGAGAGGCAAAAAGCAGAAGGTGTCAGCCGGAAATTAGTAGGTTTTGAAATGATTGACCGTGGAATTCCCCGTCATGGCTATGCGTTGCTGAATGAGGCAGGAGAGCCTATCGGTCAGGTCACTTCAGGAACCATGTCGCCTATGCGTAAGATAGGTATCGGTATGGGATACGTGAAGACTGAATATAGTAAGCCGGGGACAGAGATTTATCTGGACAACCGTGGAAGAAAACTGAAAGCGCAGGTAGTGAAACCTCCTTTCCGGAAATAAGCAAGAAAAGGATACGAAAAAAGCCTGTCGAAAGACAGGCTTTTTCCATGAGCGGAAGACGGGACTCAAACCCGCGACCCTCAGCTTGGAAGGCTAATGCTCTATCAACTGAGCTACTTCCGCAAATTTGCGGTGGGCAAGGATGGATTCGAACCACCGAAGGCGTAAGCCAGCAGATTTACAGTCTGCCCCATTTGGCCACTCTGGTA